>ERZ808240.4-NODE-4-length-293503-cov-11.175513_pt1 | contig 293503 bp, 220 predicted proteins | sample MGYA00521084_ERZ808240 | MGnify/ENA primary metagenome ERZ808240 (study PRJEB31516, sample SAMN03275571) | gut metagenome | biome: mammalia-associated habitat; material: feces | host: Papio cynocephalus | place: Kenya | collected 2012-08-06 ...
CCAGGATAAGACCGTCAAAGTTTGGTATGTATGCGGCCAATCCTGAGGAGTTTATCCAAAAGGTGTCTCGTTTGATTCTGGAACAGAAAGCCACGATTATTGTTGAAAGAATAAGTTACAACCAGGTCGATGGCGAGTACTCAAGCGACATCTTTACCCAAGAGAAGCATACCACATTGGACAGGGCCTACGAGGGAAAGAAAAGCATTGTGGATTATGTGTTCACGGACGGCACATCAAAAGACAGCATCGAGAGAAAGTTCGTTGAACAGCTTGACGCAGCCAAAGAAGTCATCGTATATGCTAAGTTGCCTAAAGGATTCCACATACCTACTCCTGTCGGGAATTATTCCCCGGACTGGGCAATAGCATTCGAAGAAGGTAAGGTAAAGCATATATATTTTGTGGCAGAGACGAAGGGCTCAATGTCCTCACTCGATTTGCGGGGAATCGAATCCGGAAAAATCGCCTGCGCGGAAAAATTGTTCGAGCAGTTGTCAACCTCTGATGTCCGCTATGGAAAAATTGACAGCTTTGACCAGCTGATGACACTTGTAAGATAAATTCGGCGTTTATGCAAGGTAAATACAAAGTAGTGACCCTCTGCGGCAGCACGCGCTTCAAGGATGACTTTTTTCGCGTGCAGAAGGAACTCACCCTTGAAGGGAATATCGTCATTTCTGTCGGCCTCTTCGGACACAGTGGAGATGACGAGGTGTGGACAGCCGGAACTAAGGAGATGCTGGATGATATGCATCTATCAAAGATTGACATGGCAGACGAGATTTTCGTTGTCAATCCAGGAGGATATGTAGGGAAAAGTACGGCAAGAGAGATTAGCTATGCCTTGCTGTGCGGTAAGACGGTTAAGTCAATCGTCCCCATTCATCTTGACAGGTATACTTCTAAGGAGGGATTTAGTCAGAAAATACTGGATCCGAAGACGGAGGCGGAACGGCTGATGGCGGCACAGTGGAATATGTCCACTAAAGTATGGAACCGGGCAATCACTAACAAACTTATGTCAGGGATTGGTTCAGATAATATATGGCCTATTTATGACGGAGTCACCGACGCTAAATCATATCTTTTGACAAAGCCCAAAATTATGATTGTATTGAAAGAGCCTTATGACGATACGTCCAAAGACGATCTGGGGCGGATAATCCCTTATGGAGGAGGATGGGATTTTCCACTGTTGCTGAAAAAACAATCGGAGAATCATGCATGGCCGAATAGGACCTGGCAACGAGTGATATACGCAATTTATGGATTTCGCAATGGCAAGCATTATAGCGAAATGGATTACATAAGGAATGATCCGGAGATGGGAGATGTTCTGTTGAACACATGTTGGATTAACCTGAGCAAGATGCCTGGATTGACAAGTTCGTCGGATAATAAATGGATGAAAGCTTTCGATGACAATTGGAAGGATATATTCGTTGAACAAGTTAGGCTTTACAACCCCGATGTCATTATCTTTGGAGGGACTTTCGACCTTGCTGGGTCTTATGTAATGGATAATCAGGTTAATGGCGAAATTGTGTGGTCGGATGATAGAAAATTGAGTCTGACAAAATATCGCCACAAGGACAAATTGATTCTTGCGGCAGCACATCCATCTGTCAGACATAATGTTGACTTTTGGGTAAACTCCATAATTGACGCTCTTAATGACTTTTCAAAAAATATTTAGTGTTACCGATATTCACCTGTTCCAACGAATTGTACGGATGCCACTATAGGGAGACCAAGTTCGTGAACCTGAACAGACGAAATATGAAGTAAAAATATGGCGCTTCATTCAAGAACAGTAAACGTGCTTCGCAAGCCGGGAGGTCCATCTTCGGTTATTCAATGATGGATATGGGGATAGCCCGTCTTCATTTCGAAATCGGCGCTGGGAAAGAAAACTTCATCTTGGCTGACTGATTATACGGTGTTCGCGCTGCAGCGTAAAACTTATAAAATTAACGAGCTATTGATTAATACCATTTCTCCAGATTTTTTATATTTTTGTGAAGTATGCCGCACACAAAAGAAAAGTAAATCGCGGCAAAAAACAAACACATTCAGACATGAAGACCAAACCATTATCACTCATCGCAGTGGCCGCAGCGATATGCATTGCGGCACTTTCGTGCGAGAACACCGTAGATGTAAGCACCGTCAAGATCCAGGAAGGAGGAGAACTTGTCATGACTCCTGGGGAGGAGAAACAACTGACCGTTGTCATCACTCCGGAAAATGCAGACTATGACTCGATCGTCTGGGACTGTTCAGACACAGATATTGCCACTATTACTCAAGAAGGCCTATTGTCTGCGCTTAAAGTAGGAAAGGCTGTCGTGTCGGCAACCGTTGGAGAGGTAAGGGCAGAGTGCTACCTTACTGTAAGCGTGCCAGCCACGGGCATAAGTCTTGACAAGGACCATCTGACTTTCAATATTGGAGATGACGGTATCACTCTCGTAGCCACGGTCGCTCCTGACGATGCTACAGACAAGACCGTGACTTGGTCAAGTTCCAATGACGCTGTAGCAACTGTAAATGAAAACGGACTTGTCAGCCCGGTAGGAGCAGGAGAGGCCACTGTCAGCGCAAAGTGTGGAGAATTCACCGCCGAATGCAAAGTTACTGTAAATGTACCCATAACAGGGATTTCTCTTGACAAGACCTCAATAGATCTGAGCGTTGGAGGCGAGAGTATTACTCTGACCGCCACTATTACTCCTGACAATGCAACCGACAAGACCATCACATGGACTTCGTCCAATCCTGAGATAGCTTCCGTCACAAATGAAGGCCTCGTCACAGGGCTGAAAGCAGGCACAGCAACAATCTCGGCTACTGCCGGAAACATGAAGGCAGAATGCATCGCCAACGTAACTGATCCAAATGCAACAACATGGAATATCGGAGACTATTATGAAGAAGGAAGTGTCAAGGGTATCGTGGTCATTGTAAGCGAGGACAAGCAGCATGGCAAGATCATGTCTTTGGACCAAAGTTCCGGGCTATGGGCCACAGGTTCCTACAACACTGGAGCTACTAGCGAAGAAGACGGTAAATCGAATACTGACAAAGTCAAATCCTTGGACGCAGCACTCGATCGCTTCCCAGCATTCAAATGGTGCGTAGAAAAAGGAGACGGATGGTATCTGCCGGCATATGCCGAGGCTAAGGAGATTCTGGCAAACAAAGCGAAGATAGATCCTGTGATTGCATCTAAGGGAGGCGATGCCCTTCCTACAGGAATGGATCCGCTTTGGACATCAACAGAAAGCGAGGATGACTACAGCCAAGCCCTTACTGTATATATCTACAGAGACAATGTGACTAGCTATGGTGATTTCAAAGACGACCCTGAAGCAGGAACTGTATATATAAGAGCAATGTATGCTTTCTAATGAGTATAACTAAAATACCAATGTTCAGATCTTTCGATACAGTATCCAGCCGACTCACGTGCTTTGCATACATATCGGCAGCTTTGCTACTGGCCGGTTGCGGTGATGAGCACAAAAAAGAGGATATTGTCCCTGTAGGTAATGAGGCATTTACTTTAGAGATAGCAGAAACATCAAGCTCGTGGGCCAAGATAAGCATCCTGCCTGCAGATGAATCCGCTACGTACTTCTATGACTGCCTCACAGAAGAGGAATATCAGGGATATGGCGGTGATGAGGGTATCATAGATTCACAGGCAGACCTTATAGAAAGGGCAGTAGAAATCTTTCATCTCGGTGGCTATCCCGACAAGAAGTTTTCCGATTTCCTTTATACCGGCAAGACGGTCAAGACTATAAAGGAACTGAAGCCTTCTTGTATATATATTCTGTTCGCTTTCGGAATGGACACTGAAGGGAAAGGTACAACTGGGGTATATAAGACTACTTTCCGGACTTCTGGGAGAGAGGACGCATTCTCAATCGAAATCGGGGTGAGTGACATAAGTTTCAACAGTGCCACGGTACGCTTCACGCCAACAGACAAGACTGAAACGTATTTCACTGACTGCATGGATTATGAGACTTTCAGTTCCTTGGGCGAAGACGGTGTCATAGACTATGTAATCAAGAATACCGGCAACTCTCTAAAGGACTATCTTACCTCAGGTGACCACCTGCTCGATGCTAGCAGAATGCTGGACGAGAATACAAAATATATCGCCTACGCATTCGGCTATACTGAGAAAGGTGTCACGACAGGTATTTTCTCTACAGAATTTTCCACTCCACCTATGAAAGTCGGCTCTTCAGCATCAGTTACCGCAGGTTACAGAATAGTTGACGGAGGTACTGTAAATGCGGAATATGCTGGACAAAGGGCAGCCTTGGTGAGCATGACACCATCACATGATACCTGGCACTGGTACTGCGGCACATTTGAAAGTCTTGCATCTTACAGCGATAGGGAAGTTACAAAGATATTGGCCTCAAAGGGATTGCAAGACCAAAAAGAGATTGCAGTCCTACTTCCTGAAGGATCAAAAACTGTCTTCGCTGCCGTATCCGTAGACAAAGACGGTACTTTCGGAGATGTCAGAAGGATCACACTCAGATAGCTAACGGCTCAATCGCAGGCAGTAGTTTCACACAGACACACGCAACCGAATCACAATCAATGCAGACAGTATAGGCCAAAGATACCGCAGCAGCAACACTCTTTCGTTGTTTTAGAACAGCTACTCAGGCGGATCTGAAAACCTACGACATGTCATCCTACTTGTTTTCCAGGTAGCCTGCAGATATCATAGCTTGGTCTTGCACGATGAAACTGTTGATCATTCAAGCTTGGTCCGGCAATCATGCCAGGCCAAGCTTTTTCATAAGCTCCCGAGGATCTGCATCCCTTCCTCTGAACCTTCTGAAAAGAACTGCCGGATCTTCCGAATCACCTTTGGAGAGAATGTTATCTCTGAACGAAGTGGCAGTCTGTCGGTTGAATATTCCGTTCTGCTCAAACAGAGAAAAAGCATCGGCCTCCAGAACTTCAGCCCACTTGTACGAATAATACCCAGCCGAGTATCCACCAGAGAATATATGCCCGAAAGAAGCTGATGTACATGTACCTGGGACATATGGAAGGACCTTATACGGACGCAGAACGCGTGCCTCGTAGTCCTCAACCCTCTCATTTGAAGAAAGCTCATCATTGCCATGCCAGGCCATATCAATAATACCGAAATCTAATTGGCGAAGCTGATAATATCCTGAGAGATAATTCTTAGATGCCACTATACTATCCACAAGACTATCAGGGATAACTTCCCCTGTACGATAATCCTTGGCAAAACCATGCAAGAACTCTTTCTCAAAGCCCCAATTCTCCATGATCTGCGACGGGAGTTCCACAAAATCCCTGGCAACGTTTGTGCCCGTCATCGATGGATATATTCCTTTAGAGAATATGCCGTGAAGTGCATGACCGAACTCGTGCAGAAGAGTTGTAAGCTCATCATGGGTAAGCAGAGATGGCTTTGTAGGGGTAGGCTTGGTGAAATTCATCACTATGCTTACTGCTGGCCTTTTGTCTGTTCCGTTTTCAACTCTCTGCTCGGAGAATTCGGTCATCCAGGCCCCTCCCCTCTTGCTCGGCCTCGGAAAGAAGTCCGTATACAGCAAAGCCAGATGCGTCCCGTCTGTATCTTTGACATCATAGACCTTTACATCCGGATGATAGACAGGCAAGTCGTGCAACTCATCGAATGTAATTCCGTAAAGACGTGTCGCTAGCGAGAATACGGCATCAACACAGTTCTCCAAACGAAAATACGGCTTGAGCTTTTCCTGAGACAAGGTAAATCTCTTTTCTCTCATACGTTCAGCCCAGAATGGAAGATCCCAAGGTTGCATAACTGGTTCACGGTATCCACGAGCTGATGCAAAGACAAGCAGCCCGTCAATCTCATCCTTGGCATAAGGCATGGTGGCGGAAGTGAGGCCGGAGAGAAATCTGTTCACCGTATCAGTATCATGTGCCATATTTTCCGCCAATACATAATCCGACCAGGAATCATATCCGAGAAGAGAGGCTATTTTCCGCCTAAGGCTTACTATACGTCTTATAATCGAGGTATTGTCATATTCTCCCCCTACAGCCCTTGTAGCAAATGCCATATACATCTTGTGACGCAGAACAGAGTTACGGCAATACTGCATAAAAGGGCCGTAACTCGGCCTATCAAGGGTAAACACCCAACCATCCTTACACTTCTCCCTTGCAGTAGTTGCCGCAGCTTCCAACAGGTAATCTGGAAATCCTTCCACATCCTTATCCCGCGTGATATGCAGTTCATAAGAATTGGTGGCAGAGAGAACATTGGCTCCGAATTTCAGGGCCAGTACAGACAATTCCGCCTCACAACTCTCATATTCAGCCTTCTGCTCTCCTTCAAGGCCTGCACCGTGTCTCATCATGGAGCGGTAATGCTGTTCAGTAAGCCTTATCTGCACAGGGGTCAGTCCCAGATCGTGTCTCTTGTCATACACAGCCTTGACCCTTGCAAAGATGCGCTTGTCAGCAATATTATATTCTGTCATCAGTGGGGCAACCTCTTCCGCAATCTCTTGCAATCTAGGAGTACTGTCGGCCTCCAAAAGGTTGTAGAATATACCTGACAGGGTATCTAACTTACTTCCAGCATACTCAAGTGCGACTATGGTATTCTCAAATGTAGGGGCTTCCGCGCATGTTGCGATCTTCTCCTTTGCTGACTTTCCTTCCGATATGGCTAGTCTGAAGGCTTCGGGATAGTCTTCTACATATATCATGTCAAACATTGGGGCTCCATAAGGGAGAGAGGAGTCGAAAGGGAATCCTTTGTTTTCCATTGCATTCATGTATAGAATTGTCAACTTGTAAATAGGTGATCATATTCGCCGACAACAGATCATTAAGGCGGACCGGTCCAGACGATGAGAGACAAAGGTACAATCTTTTCTATAAAGAGTCTACCTTCCGGATATTGTAGATCCTGCAAGGCGTCCGTATATACATTATGTCGAAGCAGCCATAATGATCTTTGTGATTGCATTTACTGTGAGATGTTACGAACTCAAAGCTATAACCAAGTGCCATCAGATCTACTATGGATACGGTTGTCCTCTTGTCATGAAGAAGGCCAGTCAGGATGCAATAGTTCTTCTTCAGTATTGAATTTACATGGTGCTTTATATTTCTCGTCTCCAGAGCTAAACGGTTGTAATACTTTGTTCTGCATTCTCTAGAACAGAACTTCTTGTTTGAACGCCAATAGAATGCTTCTCCACACGCCAGACACCTGTCTTGGAGAAATTCATCTTCGATAATCTTGTATCTTGCCATAATATGCGGTTTTATTTTCCTCTCGAATTCAGGGCTAAAGATGGAGATAAAATTCGTTCTTAGAAGTCAAAAGTATCAGACTATCAGAAGATTTTTATGATTCTTAATCATTAAGAATAATTTTAAATAGGACAAAATTATTTTTTAACAGATAGGATACACAAGATTCATAAAAAGAGCACATTCGATTTTTTTAATTTCCGGATTCGCGTGAATATTTCATTTTACTTTGCGGCAAGACTTGAGGAAAGGCCTTGGGTCGTCAACAACTAATAACTTAATATCATGGAACAGCTAAACAGAATCGAACTGAAAGGCAATGTCGGGAATGTAAAGATCCAGCATGTGGGTGACAATGATGTCATAAGGTTCTCGCTTGCGACTAACTACGTATTCAAGAGCAAAGATGGCAACCCTGTAATAGAGACCACATGGCACAATATAACAGCATGGAACGGAAAGGGAATGCCTGATTTCAGCAAAATCGGCAAAGGGACTCTTGCACATGTCTACGGACGAGTGAGATATCAGAAATTCTCCGGTGCAGACGGGACAGACAAGCAATATTATGAGGTGCTTGCCAACAGAATTGAGATATGCAGTGAACCTTCCCCTGAATTGTAATATATTCATTCTACCATTCTTGCATACAGCCGTTGCCGCACTCATAATATCACCGAAGGCATCGCGTGAACTGCATACCTTACAGTTTACCGGACTCCGTAACAACTTCTCTTCCCCAAGAGATGCTCATCCCACAACAGAGAGTCCTGAAGCTATAGGGTGACGTGAACCGGAAAGCGTACTGAACACGGATGCCCTGGGGCACAAAAGAGGCGGCAATGGCCAGGCAAGATCCAACGGCCTATGAACATGAAACTGAGAACTCTAATATTTGCGGCACTAATACTTGCACCATATCTGTGTACTGCTCAAAAATGGTCTGCCGGAACCAACGGTGCTGACTGGATTCTATTCGGTACTGTCAATGCCTCAGCCAGTATCGCTATTGCCCGACATGTATCGGTAAATGCAGAATTACGATACAATCCGTGGACTTTCATGGACGATGATGCCGACAATCAGTTCCAGATGCGCCAACAGACATACTCTGCAGGTGTGCGGTGGTGGCCGTGGCATATATATTCCGGATGGTGGACAGGATTGGCCGGCCAATACCAGGAGTACAACCGGGGAGGGCTCTTTACTCAGAGGACGGAAGAGGGCGACGCGTTCGGACTTGCCTTATCTGGTGGCTATACGATGATGCTGCATGAACATCTCAATATTGAATTCGGGGCTTCTCTCTGGGGAGGATATACACTATATACAGCCTATGCCTGCCCGCAATGTGGGAAAGTCACTGACTCGGGCAAAAAGTGGTTTATCCTGCCTTCTAGCATAATTGCGTCTGTGATATGGATATTCTGAGATTCACAAGGAGAAGAAGTTATCTTAAGTTCTCAGTTCTTACTGCAATAACGTTTCTTGTCGTAATTGCGGTAGGATGCGGTACTCAGCAGAAAGTCCGCAGACTTAACCTTATAGAGATACCGGATATGCTCCGCCTGCCAGAAGACAAAACTTCATTTCATGCTGAATATGATATCGGGAAGACACATAGGGACACACTCATGGTCACCGATAAGGACGGAAAGAAATTCATCATTATGAACGCCATAAAAGATGAAGGAGGAGAGATGGTTGCAAACGAGATTCTTGACGCAGCTTATGTGACGGCACGATTCCGCAATGTAGCCGACAGACACGGTAAGATCAACTTGGAGTTCCAGATTATTGTACCAAAATTTCTGATTGACAGTCGATGGCAGCTACGCCTACATCCAGACATATTCGTCCTTGGTGACAGTATAAGATCCGATGGAATTACAATTACAGGGCGGGGCTATAGAAAAGCTCAGCTAAGAGGCTATCAGCAATACGAGCGTTTCTTGTCAACAATCATAGGTGACTCGACAAAGTTCATTGATGTAAGGCAACTTGAAATCTTTCTAAGACGCAATATTCCCTCTCTATACGCCATGAAGACCGATTCTACAAAAATAACGGACGAGGAGTTTGCTTCCTTGTACGGAGCGACCGAGCGCGAAGCGATTGAGCACTATACCAACCGCATAGCTGTACGCCACAACGAAAAGCGCAAAGCCAAACGAGAAAAAATGTATCGGCATTATGTAAAATCCCCTATCACTACAGAAGGTGTGAGACTCGACACCGTAATAACTGATACCGACGGCGATCTCATATACAATTATGTGCAGACTATAGCCTCTCGCCCACAGCTCAAGAGAGTAGACATAGCATTGTCAGGAGAGATCTGGGAAGAAGACAGGCGCGTATATAGTATTTCTGGCGGAGAGCCTCTTACTTTCTATATAAGTTCGATTGCAGCGTTAATTGACTCTTCCACCCGTTACCTTGAAAAAGTGATAGATAGAAGAGCCGATGCCAGCACTGCATGCTATATAGAATTCGGATCAGGACAGAGCAATGTAGACTTATCTCTAGGACACAATAAAGAAGAGACAGGAAGAGTAAGGGATAATCTTGCTGCAATCCTGCAGAACATAGAATATGATCTTGATTCTATTGTAGTGACTGCAGGCTGCTCTCCGGAAGGCAGTTGGAATTACAATGAGAGGCTGTCGCTAAAGCGGTCTGAAAGCGTATGCGAATATTTCAGAAAATGGATGAAAGAATTCTCTGACTCCATGAAGCTCGAAAAAGGTGTATCAATCGACCATGAGGGGGAAATATTCTTGGAAAACGAGCCGGATATACATGATATAGAGTTCATACCTAAGAATATACCCGAGAACTGGACTTTGCTGGATTTCATGATACGCAATGACACTCTGATGACTGAAACCCAAAAGGAAGCATACTTCGCAATCAGGCTGATTACAGACAATGACGAAAGGGAGAAAGCTCTGTCAGGGATGCCATATTACCGAAGGCTGAGAGAAGAGATGTATCCCTACTTACGCATGGTGAGATTTGACCTTCACCTACACCGCAAGGGAATGGTCAAAGATACGATACATACGACAGAACCCGATACAGCCTATATGCGCGGAGTTCGGGCCATTAGCGAGATGGACTACAAGACAGCCCTTACTATACTCCGGCCTTATGGAGACTACAATACAGCCTTGGCATACTGCCTGCTCGACTACAACGCGAGTGCAATCGGGATTCTCGAGCCAATGACAAAAACAGCCAAGATACATTACTTACTGGCGATTCTATATTCAAGAAGAGGAGAGAGAGAAAAAGCAGTAAGGCATTATCTTGATGCCTGCCGCACAGACAACTCTTACAGGCACCGTGGCAATCTGGACCCTGAGATATCAGCTCTCATAAAGGCTTACAAGCTTAATAATGAGGATCTTTAGACAACCAATAATAACTATTAACACACACTAAAATGAAGAAGACAATTGCTTTATTTCTCACAGGCATAGCAATAGCTGCATGCAACAAACAGCACCTACCATCAATGAGAACTTCTGAATATGGGACAATTCTAGTCAGCATTGCTCCGCAAGATGGACGTCAGACAAAGTCCGTAACAGCATACACAACAGCTCGTAGCTACGAGACTAAGGTAAACAATGTGCAAGTGCTGATCTTTGGTGATGACGGAAAAATCAACTATTACAAAGATTTGGGGTCCAAACTCTCGGGTGAGCTTTCTATCACATCAGGCATAAAGACCGTATATGCCGTTGTAAACGGTCCAGATCTTTCGGATATTGCAACCATTTCCGACTTGGAGGCCGTTGCGGTAGATCTCTCTGCAAACAGCACGTCAGACTCGAATGGTTTCGTAATGGCAGGCAAAACGACATGCTCCGTATCTTCAGGAAGTGTCAATTGCTCTGTACCAGTAAGCCGTCTTGTAGCCAGAATCACTCTAAAGAGCATCAGCAACAAGCTTCCCTCTTCTTATGGGGACATACAGATCAAAAGAGTATTTCTTGCCAATGTAGTGGGGAATCAGAATCTCTCGGGAATCGCTTCAACGAACACCTGGTACAACCAAGAAGGTAGAATGGACGAGACACCTCTTGTAGAAAGTCATATCATAGACGGTGTAGCATACACTGCCTCTTGTCCGGAATTGACATATAGGGAAACAGACTTCAAAGTAGTCAATGGATCCAGTCATGATCCTATAGATCCCCTGCTATTATACTGTTACCCCAATTCCTGCACTACTGCTCCCGGCGGATTCTCACCATCATTCTCACCTCAAAGAAGTGTCCTTGTCATCGCTGCAATTGTCAATGAGGCTCTTTTCTACTATCCTATAGTTCTAGACAATGCCATCATAGATCGCAACACTTCATACTCAGTAGCCCTTACGGTCTCCAGTATAGGTTCACTGGACCCGAACAATCCTGTTGATAAAGGAGCAGCCGAGGTATCGGTAAGCATTGAAGGGTGGAAAACAGGAGCATCATACGAAGAGACAATATAGAGAAAGACTTAGCCTGTTCCCATGAAAAAATGGCTACACTGTGGCGACATCAAAATCTGAACCCCTCAACCTTGACTTCATACGCCAAGGTTGACGGAAGATTTTACAAAGCAAGAAGACAACGAGCATGACTATCCGCAATACACTATCATATACTGCCATTATCCTATTTATCATGGCAGGATGTTCAATCAAAGAAGACCGTCAAGACTGTCCGTGCTGGCTGCAGTTGACTGTTGATAATACCTTTAGCATAGATAAGAAGGTGAACGTAGTTTTGATGGATCGGTGGAAGCAGGCGGTTTCTGAATCTGTTGTCTTGTACATGAGACATGAGATCGCGGTTCCTAGAGATCACCTTTGGACTCTTGCTTTCACAGGAATAGAGCCTGATGGGCTTACCGAAGAAATGATTCTATACAATAATGAGAATGTGATTAACCCATTATGGGCTTACTCCGATCTTGTCGATTGCCGCGGAGAATCCGCGATAGATACAGTAGTGCTTCACCGTCATTTTGCTGTTGCCCGACTTGTTATCAGCGAAAACAGTGAAATGGTCGGCAAGCAGAGCTATTCTGTCGAGACTTCCTGCGGTGGCATTGACCTCGTCTCCATGGTGCCTATTCCAGGGACCTGGAGGATCAGCCTGAATATGAGTAAAGACGGTGGCGTATTCAATGTACCGAGGATGAAGCCGGAAGACAAGTTTGTCATAGTTGTACGGAATTCTAACGGAGATATAGATGAGATCGACATACAAGCTCAACTCAAGAGTATTGGGTATGACTGGTACAAGCAAGACCTTGATGACATGATCATATTGATAGATCACATAAGAGGTACCGTGGGCATAACTATTATTCCATGGCAGAAAGGAGAAATATACGATGTTGAGATATGAGAACAGGCGAGCCAGCCGAGAACTACACGAATCAAACTATAATTCAATGAAACAATCTATAATACCGCAGATGCTTTCTGTACGACAACTGCTTTATATCCTGGCAGTAACATGCGCTATTTCTTCATGCACAAACGAAAATCGTGAAGAAGAGCACTTAGCAACAGCAAGGATTGAAGTTGTAATCGACGATGAGCCCATGACAGGTCGACAGGCAATGATTCACACTTGCAAGAGCGAAATATCAACCAACTCTTGCATCGGAACTGAAGAAGAACTTGATGCATATGAAAACGCAATAAAAACGATGACGGTCTTTCAGTTCGGACAATCACCCAATGGAACATACTGCCTTGAGAAGTCATATCATTTCGACATGTCTGGAAACAGATCGCCTCTGATATCAGGCATTTACGGCAGGAACTACCGTCTCTATGCCCTTCTCAATACCGATGATCTGTCAAGTTCTATGGCTATAGGTGACAGTGAAGAGAAGCTATTCGGAATCAGAGTCTCATATAATATAGCAGAGGCATCGGGCGCCAAAGGTATTCCTATGGTCTGCGGCCCGGTTGACGTGAGCATAGGATCCGCCATCACCTTGCACTTCATGAGACTTCCTGCCAGATACGATCTAAGGGTAATAAAAGACTTCTCGCACGGCACCTTCAATGTTGAAAGCCTGAGGCTAAGGCAGACACCGGTTGAGACCAGCCCTTTCGGAGGACCGGACGCCTTTGCTGACAATCAACCGTCGAAAGTGGCTGATGGAGACCATGCCTCAGGGACGGATATCGTATCTCTCAATGCAGGTGCTCCTGTTCGGTTCTATTGCTTGGAAAACGCTTGCGGCAAATTAGTCAGTAATCCGACTAAAGATCCAAAACTTAAGGTTCCTCAGGAGGGCACAGGTGTCAACGGATATCTACCCACATATATCGAGATAACAGGAAGATACACTGATCTTTCTGGAGGTCTGTTGAGCGAAAATACATATAGAATGTATCTCGGAGAGAACAATTATGACAGTTTTGATGTCATACGGGGCACACGATATACGTTGACTCTTACCCTTACAGATGAGGGTGGATTTTTGGAGAGTTACTGGAAACTGGACCCGATAGTTACAGACAACAGAACATTCCGCTTCAGCAAACGGGAATACAGACTAGAGGGGAATTCAGGTTGCATAATAGGGGTTACAGGAAACTCCCCTCATTATGGAATCACTTACATGTTAGACGAATCTTTATCCGGAGTATCGTTCAACTCTGAAGAGCTGAAGCTATTTCAAGGGAAGGAAATAACCCAAAGGAGCGGAAAACTCACAGCTTATTATTGGGATGGAAGAATTGCAGACCGCTGTACAGTCACCGCCTTGGCCTATAATGAGACTGCTGACATGGAACCTGTCGGGATAGTAAATATTGTCACAGGATGGGACAACCAGTCTGTCAAAAGCATACATAATCCCAGATGCCAACGCCCACACAGCTCTCATGATTCAAACTGCAAAATCAACCATATTGCTCCGTGGGAAGACGATTACATAACTCCAGAAATGTGTCCCAACAAAATAGAGGACATAGAAAATTGTCCTGAAAAAGTGATTGTTCCATCAGGATCCGGAGCGATCTGGATGACATTCCAGATTGCCGCCAACTACCGAGTGACAAGTAATGACGAACTCGTATATGATATTCTTAATCCAGGAGAAGACTACACTGTCGAATCTTACAGGCTTCTTACTATGGACGGCAAGGAGGGCGATGATGATATACGATATGGAGATATAGAGTATTTAGGGAATATGGTTAAGATAGGATGCCTGTTCCAAGATTCAAGACGTACTCATTGGCATGTCGAGATCAAGCCTACTGGAAAGAAGTCGGATACTGAGGAGAGATACTTCATTGTGGCAAATGCAGGCACGGCTCCTGTCGGGTCTGACTTGAAGGTAAATTACGGGCATACAGACATTCCTCACACCTATCTTCCTGAATGTAAAGAGCAAGGGGCAAGAGTATGGCTTTTGTCAGACAAAACAAAAGTCTCATTTGAGAACACGGATGTCTCGTCAATGAAGAATTCATTCGTAAGTGGCGAAGAAATCTCAGCAACTGTAAATGAAGGACAATATGGGAAACGTACAAGGGTGTATGCAATGGACATGAATGGCAATATCCTAAACGAAAGCGTATTCAACACTGATGAGTATACATGCAATGTACTATGCCATGGATATTCGACTGATCCAGTAAAAGCCTCACGGATTGGATTTAACTTCTATACGGGCTTCAAAGAAAGCCTTATGTCCGTAGAGGTCGAACAGGAGAACGTGCATTTGAAGGCTACTTTGAACGGTCGCAATTATTACTTCAGTACTCAAGATGACAGTATATTTGACTTCTGGTCGGACGGGTATACAGTCAATGCTATGCTGTTCGATCAGACACGATATGACTCATACGAATGGGACGCGACTGTCAGACTGAGATACGTGAATGCAGATTTTCTTACAATTGAGAGTGACGGCAGTTGGACTCTCCAATAGGCAAAATATCGGTCACAAGAATTCCTTGGACAAATACCGCTGACAAAAACGCGGATGGATAGAACTCCTCCACACAAGAATCTATCGAAAAAAATACTACAACACTAAAAAGTTAAAAAAAATGTAGGATATAAACTCTAAAGAGAATAAAACTCCGCAAAGCCGCTGACAAAAACGCGGACGGATAGAACTTTGCCTAAGAAATAACTGACTATGAAGCTGTTTTGAAATGATTCGTCTCTTCTCTTATGGTACTTTTCGGCCATTTTCATCTTTGTCATCAGCCTGGTACATCCAGTACACTACTTCTTCCAAAGTCGAGGCTGCCTCGAAAAATTCCTCATAATAAAATTCGGTAACCATCTCAAGACAGCTTCTAAATATCTAAAAAATGAGCAGACTATTTCCTTACATGAAGCCCGCATTCGCGATGCTCGGGAGACTCCCACCACCAGCGCCCAGCACGTATGTCCTCTCCAGGGGCGACAGCACGGGTGCACGGCTGACAACCAATACTTGGGAAACCTTTGTCATGCAATTTATTGTATGGCACATCATTGGCTTTCACATAATTCCTCACCATCTCCTCTGTCCAAAGGATCAATGGGTTAAACTTGATCACATTATCGGCAGTATCGTATTCGACCATCTGCATGGAAGCACGAGTTACAGACTGTTCACGCCGTAGCCCACTTACCCAAACCTCAACGCCCTGGAGTGCTCTCTTGAGAGGCTCTATCTTACGGATATTACAGCATAGATGCCGAAGCTCTATACTGTCATAGAAGCAGTTGATGCCATGATCGCGAACCATCTTCTGCACATTATGGTAGTCAGGAAAAAAAACTTCTATCTTGATACCGTACTGCATAGAAGTTCTGTCTATAAGCTCGTATGTCTCTGGAAACTGCCGACCTGTATCGAGCGTGAATATTCTGACATCCTTGCGCAGTTTTGCCATCATATCTGTAATCACCTGATCTTCAAGGCTAAGGCTCGAAGACAAGGCTGTTGACGAAGGGAACTCAGACAAAAAATACGCTATAGCTTCTTGCGGACTATGCCCAATGAATTTCTGATTAAGAGAAGAGGCCAGACTGATTCTCTCTTCTACCGGCATATCGCAGAACTTTGGCTCCAAGGCCTCTGAATCCATTTGCATTTCGGTTTAGATATCGCTCTCCTCACGCACAATCATGCCGGCACCAACCGTGTCATTGGTTCCTTCCTCTATAAATATGAGACTTCCCATGGTACGGTTGTCTTTGTAATAGTCATAGACTAGTGGATCTGCTGTCTTAATACGCACACGGGCAATGTCATTCATTACAAGTTTGTCTACTCCGTACTGTTTCTCCCGTGTATTGATATCAATCTTGTATTCTATAGCCTTCACAATACCAGGAGTCTGCTGGGTAGCATGTCTTATTATATAACGTCCCCCCTTCTGCATAGGCGAGTTGCGAAACCAGCAAACATTCAGTTCCACTTCCTGTCCGGTCATAGGTTGGACACCGTCCTCTGAGACTATGACATCACCACGACTAATGTCAATATCATCTGAAAGGGTCATGTCAATAGACTGTGTCGATACTGCTTTCTCAAGACTTTGCTCTCCGAGATACAACCCAGTGACCTTCGATACCATCTCAGAAGGATAGACCTTTACTCTGTCACCGACTTTTACGCTTCCCTCGGCAAGACGACCGGCATAGCCTCTGAAATCAGGGAATTTGTCCGATATAGGCCTTATCACATACTGGACAGGCATCCTCATGAGGTCTTCTGCCTGCAGCGGAAGCGGCACTGTCTCAAGAAAATCCAGCAGAGCCTTTCCGGTATACCATTTCATATTATCAGACTTATTGACAACATTGTCGCCAAGCTTAGCCGATATAGGAATAAAAGTCACATGTCCAAGATCAATCGAAGCGGCCATGCTCTTGTAATCCGCTACAATCTTGTCGAATACCTCCTGCGAGAAATCCACGAGATCCATCTTGTTGACGCAGACCACAACTTCCTTGATGGCAAGAAGTGAGGCAATATATGAATGCCTTACAGTCTGCTCCATGATTCCGTGCCTTGCATCTACAAGTATGACGGCTAGGTCTGCTGTAGACGCTCCGGTCACCATATTACGGGTATATTGTATATGACCTGGGGTATCAGCAATAATGAATTTGCGCTTTGGAGTGGCGAAATATCTGTATGCCACGTCAATAGTAATTCCCTGCTCTCTCTCCGCCCTAAGGCCATCAGTCAGAAGAGCGAGATTGACTTCCTCGTTGCCCCTACTTCTTGAAGCCTCTTCCACAGCCTCAAGTTGGTCTTCGAAGATAGATTTCGAGTCATACAGAAGACGGCCTATCAGCGTACTCTTGCCGTCATCAACGCTTCCTGCTGTTGTAAAGCGAAGAAGCTGCATATCTAGATATCCCTTATTGTTATGTTCCATTGTATTTCAGTATTGTAATATTATCCAAGAAGCGGTAAGACCACCATTACTGGCATACACCGCCGGCTTTATCACAGAAAACTCTGGAGACCGATACACTAAAGTCAGTAAATACCAGAGAAGTCTGCCCTTAAAGGAAAATGTCTAAAAATATCCAGCCTTCTTACGATCCTCCATGGCTGTCTCTGACCTCTTATCATCGGCACGTCCACCTCTCTCCGTAACCCTGGATGAGGCAATCTCGTCAATTATATCCTCTACGCTATGTGCATGGGAAAGCGTCAGGCCTGTACATGTAACATCTCCGATTGTACGGCAGCGAACCTCTTTCTCCTCGACTTTCTCTTCCGGACGTCGCAGGATAATGGGAGGCTCGGCAGCAAGCCACTGACCATCCCTGTAGAAAACCTTGCGAAGATGTGTATAGTAAAGACTCGGCAACTCAATATGCTCTTGATAGATATACTGCCATACATCCATCTCTGTCCAGTTGCTAATCGGGAAAACACGGAAATGCTCCCCAGGATTCTTCATGCCATTATATATATCCCAGAGCTCCGGGCGCTGGTTCTTTGGATTCCACTGACCGAACTCGTCCCTGTGAGAGAAAATCCTCTCCTTAGCTCTGGCCTTCTCCTCGTCTCTTCTGGCACCACCGCAGGCAGCATCGAATTTGTATTTTGCAAGAGTGTCAAGAAGAGTTACGGTCTGCAACTTGTTGCGGCTGGCATTGTAACCTGTCTCTTCCTTGACTTTTCCTTCGTCAATCGAATCCTGAACATAGCCGACAATCAAGTCAGCACCGAGTTTTTTAACAAGCTCGTCACGATACACAATAGTCTCAGGAAAATTGTGTCCTGTATCTATATGAACTAGTGGGAAAGGGATCTTGGCCGGATAAAAAGCCTTATATGCAAGATAAGTAAGAACTATAGAATCCTTTCCGCCGGAAAAAAGTATGCAAGGTCTCTCAAATTGGGCGGCCACTTCACGAAGAATATATATAGACTCCGCTTCCAACTCTTTAAGATGTGTCAGATGTTCACTCATTTTTTGGTGTTTAATTCGACAAATATAGCAAAAAACGAGAGCAGAAGCAAAGTAAAACTTTGATTATGCCGAGTGCAAGCGTATATTAGCTGAAAGCCAATATAGCAAAAAACGAGAGCAGAAGCAAAGTAAAACTTTGATTATGCCGAGTGCAAGCGTATATTAGCTGAAAGCCAATATAGCAAAAAACGAGAGCAGAAGCCTCCTCCGAAAGTGTTCGAAAGGATTGCAGCGAAAGTATATATCAAGAACGACTATATATCAACTGAAGACACCGGACAGATAGTTGCGAGTAAGATCCTCCTTAGGATCGTTGAAGACCTGATGGGCATCACCGGTCTCAATCACCTCTCCAAGATATAGGAATACAGCATAATCCGCTATCCTCAAAGCCTGGCGAAGAGTGTGAGTTACCATAATTATGGAATATTTCTCCTTAAGTTTGATGAAAAGATCTTCAACAATCTTGCTCGAAATGGGATCAAGGGCACTGGTAGCCTCATCTGCCAATATGAAATCCGGCTCTACCGCAAGACTTCGGGCCAGACATAGCCTTTGCTGCTGGCCGATAGAAAGCCTCATTGCAGAACTCTGAAGACGATCCTTTACTTCATCCCAAAGACCGACTTCAGTAAGGTATTTCTCTACAACCTCAGCCATTTCCTTCTTCTTTACAGTCATGCCGTGTATCTTGCGTCCGTAAGCAACATTGTCAAATATAGACATAGGAAGAGGACAAGGTCTCTGAGGAACAAGACCGATTCTGCGACGAAGCTCTATAAGGTCACTGTACCTGGCACCTATTATATTTTGGTCTCCTATCAGGATCTGGCCGCTCAAGCGAGCATCATCAACATTGTCGATAAGCCTGTTGAGACATTTGAGCAGCGTACTCTTGCCGCATCCTGAAGGACCGATTATACAGGTAATCTTATTCTCAGGAAATGTAAGATTTATATTTTTTAGGATCTGCCTGTCTTCTATAAACAAGTCAAGATTTCTGACAGTCAGAGGTCTTTTCTCAGTATCCATATTACATATTATTCTTGGTAAAATGATTGGTGATCCACCTGCCGCCTAGGCTCAGAATAAGGACTATGACAGTAAGCACCAAAGCTGCCGCATAGGCTCTTCCAGGGAAAGGCTCTGGCATAGTGATCCAGTTGAAGATGGCAAGTGGAAGAGTTGCAGTAGGGGATGAAAGAGATGTCGCCAAGGAATCTGAGAATCCGGCTGTAAACATCACAGCTGCAGCATCACCGACTGCCTTGCCAACCGCCAGCAAAGTTGCTGTTGCCATACCGGGAAGAACCTGCTTCACAACCACCTTCAAGGTCTCCCATTTGGTAGCACCTAACGAATAGGCAGCGTCAATCATGTCATCGGGAACCGACTTTGAGATCTCATCGCCGCTTCTTATGAGCATAGGTATTATCAGAAGAGTACTCACAAGAATTCCACCAAGAACTGAAGCTCTCATGCCGACGGCAACCATCACCATAAATGCGAATGCGCCATACACTATGGAGGGAATGCCATACAGAACATCATACACGAGACGAGCAATATACGAGAGACGGTTGCTACGTCTGCGGTACAGATTCATGTAGAAGACGACAGGGATACTCACCACCAACGCCAATACTATCGCAGGAGCAACGACATACACTGAGCCAAGAATTGCATTCAGAAATCCTCCGTCATTGGTAAGACTCCAATTTGTTCCGGGAACCTTGGTGATCATATCCCAAGAGATAGAAGAGAATCCTTTGATGAATATCGTACATATAATCGAGGCTACAAAGATTATTACAAGGACTACGGCAACCCACATAAGAGCCACCATTATATTTTCCTCGATGAATTTACTTTTCCGCTTCATTGCTTCTTTCCTATCCTATAAAGTATCACTCGTGATAATATATTGAATATCACTACTATAACAAGCAACAACAAAGCCGCAAACATGATTGCTGATTCATACAGAGGTATCGAAGCCATCTCTCCGAACTTGTTACCGATAAAAGCCGGGAGGGTAGAAAACGAATCAAACAAAGAATGCGGAATGGAGTTGAGTCCACCACAGACCATCATTACTGCTATAGTCTCTCCCATCGCCTTGGATAGTGCAAGCACCACAGCAGCGAAAATTCCAGAGAGAGACTTGCGAAGCACTACCTTGCGGGTAGTCTGCCACCTTGTGGCTCCAAGAGACATCGAAGCATCCCTCAGATCCTGTGGCACAGACGAGAAGATCTCAACGAAAAGGCTCACCAAAATAGGGAGAATCATCAGACATAGCACTACCGATGCAGTAAGCAGAGAATACCCTGTCACAGGTATGAGTAACAATATACCCCAAACTCCGTATATGACAGAGGGCAAGGAAGCCAATATATCGAGAGCTGGATATACGAAGTGCCTCACTATCTTGCGTGAATATTCTGTCAGAGAGATCGCAGTAAGCAGAGACAAAGGCAAAGCTATACAGATAGACAGGAATGTAACCGCCAAGGTTCCACATATATAGGGAAGAAATCCAAACTTCTTCTGAGAGGGTTTCCACTCGGATGAGGTGACTAGATCCCAGAAAGAATTCTCCTGTAATATAGGTAGAGACTTCATTAGCAGCCCCACTATCATCAGCAACAGAAGCAGCATCGAAGACACTGTCAATATAAGCATGAATGCAGACGACAGATTCTGCTTGTAGATACGCCTATCATTCAGCGATTTGCGGAATATTGATCCTCCGAACAGGGCACAAACGCCAACAGCTATACCAATAAATATCCAGACGATACTGTCGGTATTGTTGGCTCTTAGCTGAACCGCTTTCTTGGACTGTCTCAGAAGCTTGGCATTGTCACTCTGCATCTTACCCGAGATGCGGACATAGCCAGCAGGTTCATTGAACGACTGTCCATCCTTGAGCACATACGACAAGAACTCAAGCGCTGCCGAGTCTTTCGGTGCCCCCCTTGAGACGAAATACAGATTACGTGCAGGCGGAGTAGGGTATTTGTCATTTTCCACCGCATTGACTAACATCTCTTTGGTCGCATAGAAATCTTCCGAGGAGTCTATCATCCCATCCATGTCAGTATCAATAGGCAGTATAGCAATGCCTTCTTGAGGATGATGAGTCTGGGGGTCGTAGGCATAGGCCAAATTGTTGTAGCCTATACCCCACTTATCCTTGATCACAGCTCCAGCGACACCTGGGTCACCAAACACTGCCGTACCTTTGAGGTCCTCCTGAGCAGAATCAAACCAAGCTGCAAAAGTATCTGCCGCACCACAAGCATCGGAACGTGTGTAGACATGGATTTTGTGCCTGTCACCGTTACCGAGAAGCTGTCCCCACTCCGTTATCTCCCTTGTCACCCATATTTTCCGGGCTTCATCCGAAGTAATGCCACGCTTAAGAAGCTGTCCGACATACGGATTTTTCGCTGAAATATCAGGAAGCACCGCATCACGCCCGACAACGAAAGCTATAGCCCCTGCATCTTTCTCTTCCTGATGCAACTCTCTCGACAACATGGCATAATCTACCATGCCATTCAGCACATCAGTCATGCCCTTTCCGGCTCCACCGGCAGACACGTCTATCACCACATTTGGATGAAGGACCTCGAACTCATTGGACCACTGGATGGTAAGAGGATACAGGGCAAATGCACCGGATATAGATACCTGTCCACTGAGATTCTCCCTTTTGTCCGTATCATGAAAACAGGCGGAAAGCAAGGCAGAAGCCAACAGAAGAAAGAAGCCGCAAGCTTTATGTCTGATCTGCACCACTATTCGGCTTTAAGCTCTATAGGAACTGATACTCGAATATCTTCCGAAGAGGAACCTATCATAAGGTCGAACATACCTGGTTCTGCCACCCACTTATGCAACGCAGCATCGAAATAGCTGAGATCCCTGGAGGTTAATGTGAACGATACCTCTCTGCTTTCTCCAGGCTGCAGATATACCTTCTCAAAACCTTTCAGTTCTTTAACCGGCCTTTCTACCGAAGATTCCTTATCAGCAACATACAACTGCACAACTTCCGCTCCAGCTCTTTTACCACTGTTAGTCACTGTCATAGAGATCTTTACCGTTCCGGCCTGTGTCATAGAACTCTTCGACACCTTAGGACTTCCATATACAAATGTAGTATAGCTGAGTCCATGGCCGAACGGAAACATCGGCCGTATTCCCTTCTTCTCATACCATCTGTAACCGACAAAAATACCTTCATCATAATACTCATCCAGTATATTTTCGCTATCTCTCTTGAGACCAGGATACTGGCGCTCAGTATGTAGCGGGTCATCTGCCAAAGAATAAGGCATCGTGAATGGCAATTTGCCTGAAGGGTTGACTTTTCCTGTCAGCACATCAGCAAGAGAATTACCTGCTTCACTGCCGATATACCAGTCTTGAAGGACTGCACTTACCTTGTCAAGCCATGGCATAGCTACTGCATTGCCAGAGATATTGACCACGATCGTCTTGCCTGGAGCAGCAGCTGCTATGGCTTCTATTACGGCATCCTGACCATAAGGAAGTTCATATGACAGTCTGTCGTCACCCTCGCAGTCTTGATGAGCAGCTTTGTTGAGACCACCCACGAAAATCACATAGTCCGCAACACATGCAGCCTTTACGGCATCGGCAACAAGCTCTTCAGTTGACCGTGATTCAGACAAATTCTGTCCGCTCGTCACACCGTTGTACTCACCGCTGACATCCCCGATATAACCTCGCTCATATCTTACCTCGGACTTACCGGCAAAAGCATTGCGGATTCCCTCCAAAGGCAGAATCTCATATTTTGTCTTAAGCGAAGAACTTCCTCCGCCTACAGTCATCATCTTGATGGCATTTTCACCGACAACTAAGATATTGCGCGCCGATGCCGTGTCAATAGGAAGTACTCCGTCGTTCTTGAGCAGCACAATACCGTCCGCTCCGATCTTCCTCGCTGCGGCCGAATGCGACTCACAGGTAAAGCGACCGAAATGTCTCGGACCCATATTAGTTCTCATCTGCAGCCTCAGCACACGGCGGACCTTGTCATCGAGAACCTTCATGTCAGCCTGTCCGCTACGAAGCCTTTCAAGATAAGCATCTGCAAGATAATATGTGTCATAGGCATTCTTGCGACCGGCTTTGAGTCCGTCTGTCCATGTACCAAACTCAAGATCAAGACCATTCGATATGGCTTGATCCGTATCATGAGTTCCGCCCCAGTCGCTTACTACAACTCCGTCAAAGCCCCATTCTCCTTTGAGAATGTCATTGAGCAGATACTGATTGTGACAGCAATGCTGATTCTTATAAAGGTTGTACGAGCCCATTATAGCCCACGCACCTCCCTCTCGCACTGCCGCCTCGAAAGCAGGAAGATAAAGTTCGTACAAAGTCCTGTCGTCAACATTCACATTGACGTTCATCCTGTATGCTTCTTGATTATTCACTGCGAAATGCTTGACGCAGGCGGCCACACCGTTGCTCTGCACTCCTTGCACGTATGGAACCACCATCTTGGAAGAAAGATAAGGATCCTCTCCCATATACTCAAAATTACGGCCGTTAAGCGGTGACCTGTAAATATTCACTCCAGGACCGAGAAGCACATCTTTGTTGCGGTACTGGGCTTCTTCGCCTATACTTTTACCGTAAAGACTTGACAGTGACTTATCCCAGGTTGCAGCAAGGCATGTGAGAGCCGGAAACGCAGTACAAGAATCATTGGTCCATCCGGCTTGATTCCATTCATCCCACAGAACTTCAGGACGTATGCCGTGGGGGCCGTCAGTACACCAAAGATCAGGAATGCCAAGTCTCGGGACTCCGGCAGAACTGAATTTGGACTGAGCGTGAAGGACTGCAACTTTCTCTTCAAGAGTCATTCTCGAGAGAGCATCCTCTACCCGCTCCTCAATAGGTGCATCCACGTCAAGATACACGAGACCAGACTTATGTCCGGTGGTGGCACATGAACAAGCCAAAACAGCCGTCATGCACGCGTATAGGGCTATTCTCATAACAAGTTTAAATTTCAGTAACTCTGGTCTGACGATGTACTCCGCGTCTTGGCATGAAAAATTCCGCCTATGCTATTTGCTCTACGGACGCACAAACGCCATTGGCAAATATAGCAAAGACTGAGGCAATGTGCAAATTAACAAACATCATCAGACATCATCAGGCTCAACTCTTGAAAAGGATAGCTGAACTATCTGACTGAGCAAAAGTACGAGGAGGCAGCCTCGACTTTGGAAGAAGAAGTGTACTGGAGGTACCGGGCTGATGATAAAGGTACTGGGCTGATGATAAAGATGAAAATGGCTGGAAGACAGATCTATTCCCTCATACATGATGAGAGCCTGAGCTACGAGATTAGCTAAATATCGCACATCAGAAATACAGTCCTATCCCAAGATATGCACCGAATTTTTTGCGGGTAGAACAATGCAGATCAAACTCCACGGGGCCTACAATGGAATTATACGAATACCTCAGCCCAACACCGAAGATCCCTTTGGTAGCTTCAAGATCACCAATTTCAGACAACTCAGGCACTGCAACCGCATAATTGGCAATTGCAGTAAGATAGTTGTTCTTGAAAAGACGGAATCTGAAATCGCTCCTGAAGATCGTAAGGAAATTCTGCATTGTACTGGCATAATTGATACCGATGAAAGGTATCTGCTGCTCCATATATCGTCCAACTATCGAGCCACCAATCAGATTGATATAAGGAAGCGGTGGATCTCCTCCTAAAAGGTAACGCAAACTTACAGAGGGGATTATAGCGAAGTAATCCACCGGCTGGTATGCTCCTTTTAGGTTAAATTCCAACACATGCACAGGCTCTATCTTATCCCTCAAGCCTTTAAAAACCCATTCATAACCTAAACCGAACGAGAATCCTCTCGTAGGAAAATATGAGTCATCAAACGTCTCTGCCGTGAGATTCCCGAAAAGAGAAAGATAATTGTTGATAAGGTTTGAAAGGTCGTAATCTCCTGTCACCTTGTTGGTCATGACTGAATTAAGTTTGAAGAATTCACTTCTTGCACCAACATTCAGGTCAAATTTTTGCCACTTGATATTGGAAAAATATATCTCTTCCTTTAGGCTTGTAAATTTCATATTGTAGTCGCCCTCTCCGAACATGAATCGATTGTGGTCAGTCCATTTGAACGAGGCTGTAACATTGAGGGTCGGGCCTTTAGGATTATTGAGATAATAGTGGACCTTCGCATAAGGGTTGGCACTTACTTTCGCATAGATATTAACTGCAGAGCCCTGAAGAACGTGCACATTAAAGCCAAGATTGAGCAATATAGACACTATCTCCTCCGTATCGAAACGGCCTCCTATCCCGAACTGATGTATTGGGCCCTTGCGGCAATGTATAAGAAGCCCGTACGGTTCGCCCTTGCCTTGAAGCTCATATGTAACATAATCAAAGGCACTTGTCCCCATTATGATAGAAACCGCCTCCTCTATATCAGATTTGTCGAGACTCTCTCCCGGCTTAATACCGATCTTCCTCATCAGGTATCTGGACTCATTGTCAGTGACTCCGAGAATCTCAATCTTGGATATCATCACCGACTTGGAATTGAGGTCTACCGCCTTAGGTGCACGGAGAGTACGGCTATAACCGTCAAAAAGTGTCCTGATACTATCAAGAGCTTCAGCCTGCTGCTCTGCCGCTTCATGTCCCCTTTGCACTATCGTTGCTATGCTCTTCTTGTCGAAGCTCATCATATTGAACTCAGGAAGGTTCGGCTTGATTGTCACATCCGCCAGGTTCATATTAGTCTCATATGAAGCTCGTCCAAGCATATCCACGCCCTGAGCTATTATATCACCGAGATTGTTAAGATCCTCATAACCTCTGAATCCTTCTGCAAGGTCAACCCCTATGATAATGTCAGCTCCCAGTTGCTTTGCAATATCCGTAGGATAATTGTCCCTCATGCCTCCGTCAACCAGAACCATGCCGTCTGTCTTGACCGGAGCAAATACACCTGGGATAGACATCGTCGAACGCAGGGCTGTGTTGAGTTTGCCTTCCCCCCACAGCTTGGCCCTGCCGGATACCATCTCCGTTGCCACACAGATAAACGGAACAGGAAGATCAGTAAAGCTCATCTCATCTTGATAACCAACTGTAAGAGAGCTTAATATATTGTTGACATTCTGTCCATAAGCAAATCCTGACGGAAGACTTCCTATGAGATTATCCCGCACAACAGAGGTGGCATCCGACTGCCCACCTCCAAGATGGTTCTCGTCAAATTTCCCTGAAGAACGCCTTTGAAAGCATTTGGTTTTTGCTCCATTGTGGGCATTTCTCTTATAATAGAAGGGAAATGAGAGTAGGATCTTCTCTTTGTATTTCTTGAGTGAGAACGATGAGTAGTCTCGCGGCACTCTATCTGTCAGGGCTACAGACCAGTCAATGTCCTTCAGTATCTTGTCCATATCCGAGGCCGTATAGCCGAGCGAATAAAGGGAGCCGACAAGCCCACCCATGCTCGTTCCAAGGACTATGTCAACCGGAATCCCGAGAGAATCTATATAGTCTATAACCCCTACATGGGCTGCCCCTTTTGCTCCACCTCCACTAAGGACCAAAGCCACAGCCGGACGCTCCTTCCGGATATCCGCAATATAGGCTTTCATCTTCACTATCATGAGAGAGTCCTCTCTTGGATTGAATACATATTCTTTAGACGCATCTGGCAGCATCCGTGATTGGCCATAGTCAGATGTCCGATCCGCACAAGATGCGTGGAAGCCATCAATAGTCACCGGACATGCTGTAGAATCTTGGGCATATACCGGAGATATCCCAGCCGCAAAAGAATTCAAAGCAAATAACGCCAATACAGAGGCTATGACAAACGTTTTATTGAAATTAGTAAACATCCTTCTTGCCATCAGAGTTATTATTTGTGTGATTATTATCTTGTTCTTTGTGCTCGCCTGTCTGCCCGTGCTTTCCGGCAAGCATACCACAGGCTGCAAGAATATCCTCTCCTCGAGAGGCTCTAATCGTGGATGTTATGCCAAAGCGTGCGAGCCGGTCGCGGAACATCTTCATAATCGGCTCAGAAGACGACTCATACGGGAAATCTGGTATCTTATGGAAACGTATAAGATTGACACGGCATTCGAGTCCACGGACAAGCCGGACTATGGCGTCAGCGTGCATCTTGTCATCGTTCAGACCGGCAAACATTGTGTACTCAAAGCTCACTCTTCTCTGTCCGCTGAAGTCATATTGCCTAAGCAGGCGCACTACGTCTGTTATGTCATAGAGTTTCTGGACAGGCATAAGGTCTGCCCTCTCGTCTGGTAAAGCGTCATGCAGGCTCACGGCTATGTGACATGAAGTCTCGTCAAGGAATCGTCTGAGCATAGGGAGTACGCCTATAGTGGACAATGTGATGCGCTTGGGACTCCAGGCGAATCCCCAAGGAGCGGTAAGCACGTCTATCGCTCGCTTGACATTGTCATAATTGTCCAAGGGCTCACCCATCCCCATGAATACCGTACCAGTAAGGGAGTCTGATTCATCAACTGAAATGTACTGGGAGAGGATGTCAGCTACCGAGAGATTGCCATGGAAACCCTGTCTTCCAGTCATGCAGAAGTGACAACCCATCTTGCAGCCTGCCTGAGAAGATACGCACAGTGTCTTCCTGTCTTCATCTGGGATCATGACAGATTCGATGCAGCTACTCTCGCACTTGCCCGCAGCATCTGTCTCTATAGCATTGAGCCCTCGGGAGAGTGAGCACGTCACGGGAAAAAGGTATTTCTTCGTTCCGTCAGCGGATACCGCACATTCGGAATAAGGGATAACGCCTACCTCATAGCCTGCAGAGAGTCTCTCCCTGCCTTCTTTGGAGATATTTGTCATCTCGTCAATGGTCTTCACTTTGTTCTTATACATCCACCTTGCGATCTGTGCTCCGGCATAGGAAGGCAGTCCGGCTTCACAGGCAATGGATTTCAGTTCGTCGGGAGTATGACCCAGCAGCTTATGTTTCACAACTTGACTCATGGCACAAATTTAATGTTTTTTCCATTCTGTTACGGGGCATTATCGCTATCTTTGTAACAGATGCGGATCGATTCCGTTGATATTAACATTAAAAACAACATTATGGCTACTAAAGCTGAAAAGACTGCAGGACAGGATGTCGATACCGGAAGACTGAAAGCCTTGCAGGCAACTATCGACAAGATAGAGAAAGACTATGGCAAAGGCACCATTATGAAATTGGGAGATCAGCCACAATGGGATGAGCATCAGATAATACCGAGCGGTTCTATAGGACTCGACCATGCCTTGGGGATCGGAGGATATCCGAGGGGCAGAATCATCGAGATTTACGGTCCTGAGTCAAGCGGCAAGACCACGTTGGCCATACACGCCATCGCCCAGGCCCAGAAGGCCGGAGGCATCGCGGCAATGATTGACGCGGAACATGCATTTGACCGTTCATACGCCAAGGCTTTGGGCGTAGATCTTGAGACTCTGCTCATCTCTCAGCCTGACAATGGGGAACAGGCTTTGGAGATTGCAGACAATCTTATCCGCTCCGGAGCCATCGACATCATCGTGATAGACTCTGTTGCCGCACTTACACCTAAGGCTGAGATTGAAGGCGAGATGGGAGACAACAAGGTAGGACTTCAGGCCAGACTGATGAGCCAGGCTCTCAGGAAGCTCACGGCGAATATCAGCAAGACCAACACTTGCTGCATATTCATCAACCAACTCAGGGAGAAGATCGGTGTAATGTTCGGCAATCCCGAGACCACGACTGGTGGCAACGCTCTCAAGTTCTACGCTTCGGTGCGTATAGATGTCAGAAGGACAACTCAGATCAAGGATGGGGACGAAGCCCTCGGCAACAGGACAAGGGCCAAGGTTGTCAAGAACAAGATGGCACCTCCTTTCAAGAAGGCTGAGTTCGATATCGTATACGGAGAAGGCATTTCCCACACCGGAGAGATCGTTGACCTCGGTGTCGAATACGGCATCATAGGAAAAAGTGGATCGTGGTTCAGCTACGGAGACCAGAAACTGGCTCAAGGACGCGAGGCAACCAAGCAGTTGCTTGCTGATAATGCAGAACTTGCCGATGAAATAGAGGGCAAGATCAGGACAGCTCTCAAGAACGTGGAGGACTGAACTGAAGTTTCTTAATAGGCCAACGCAGAAGACGGAAAGTTAGAGCATTGGCTTGACATAGCTCCGAGGGTGATTCAAAAATATTTTGGATCATCCTCTTTTTTCGGTCTGCCGGTCTCTAACGTCTTTTTATTGGCGGACTATCGAACACTATTTCAGGCATAGAATGGGTTTAGCGTTACGGCAGGGCTATTGAGCACAGCTTTAGACAGGAAGCAGCGTATTCGTCTATCACTCCAGCTTGCCGCAAATCGTCTATTGTCCATTTCTCCCGAGGATTATGTTTCCGGTACAGCACAATAGCCTCAGCCACCCGGAAATTACGGATATGCGGATGCCTCGCCAGGCTATCTGACGGGAGTGTCCAAAGAGCATAAGGCTCAGGAGGATCTCCAATCTCAATCAGGGGACTTATTTTTTCCAGCTGCTCCTCCCCAAAGTTCCTTATCTCCAGAAGCTGCCTTATATCCGAGAATCCCCCTAATTTCCCTCTGTATGACACGATTTTGGACGCGAAATACCCACCTATTCCGGGCAAATTGTCAAGCATGGCAGAATCGGCCTTATTGATATCCACACGTGGTATTCTTATATACGGCTCCAACCTCCGGTATACCGAATCTGCCACAACGAATGATTTAGAGAAATCCGTCTTTGTATGGAAACGTCCTCCTTTGCGCCTGTAATTGTCAATGGCTCTGGCCTGACGCACCGAGAAACCGAGCCTGCAAAGATCATCTGTGCTGACAGTATTCGGATCAAATTCAAAGCACTCATACTGTCTTGGGACAAACGCCTCAACAACCTCGTCTCGACGCTCTCTTGCAGTCTGCCCGATGTCAGAATCCCGAACCTTAGTATCCGCATAGGTTTTGACATCCTTACCTTTGATATCTCGGGATGATAATTGCCGTGAAAAGCTATTTTCTGGAGCAACAGCCTCATACTGAGGCATTCCTGGGACAGCAACAAACACTGTATCAGGAGAGGAAGCGTCCGCCAAGATTTTCAGAGAAGCCGCCTTATGGATGAAAAGGGCCGTCTGATAGCCCACAATAAGAAACGCAAGAGCTATTGCCCCTGTCACAAAAGATGCGGAAAGCTTCTCCTTCCGCTTGTCATCATTTTCTGATTGCATTCACACCGATTTCCCGCCCAGAGTGAACAAAATTCAGAGGATTTCAGTCCTCTTCTCCAGCGGTCTCCTTGTGCCGCTTTCCTGCATCTTTACCGGCTACCACTATAACTATCTCCCCCTTAGGCTCATGTTCGCAAAACCAGGCTGCAACCTCTGCAAGAGTGCCACGTCTATGTTCTTCATGGATCTTGGAAATCTCCCTTGCGACAGAGCATTCCCTCTCTGCTCCGAAATATTGCGCAAACTGCTCCAGCGTCTTGACAAGCCTGTACGGGGACTCATAGAAAATCATTGTTCGAGTCTCTTGAGAGAGGCTCTGTAGCATAGTCTGTCGCCCTTTTTTGACTGGAAGGAAACCCTCAAAACAAAACCTGTCGCACGGAAGACCAGACGATACCACCGCAGGAATGCATGCTGTAGCTCCTGGAAGTGTCTGAACATCAATACCGTTCTCAGCGCATGTCCTTACAAGAAGAAATCCCGGATCTGAAATGCCGGGAGTCCCAGCATCACTTATCAGAGCGACGTCAAGACCGGAAAGTATCCGTTCCTTGATCAGGGATACTGTCTTGTGCTCGTTGAACTTATGGTGGGACTGAAGATGGCCTTCTATGCCGTAATGTTTGAGCAGTACAGAACTTGTGCGTGTATCTTCGGCGAGTATCAAGTCTACACTTTTGAGGACCTCGACAGCCCTGTAAGTCATATCCTGGAGATTACCCACCGGAGTAGGCACGATATATAGTCTTCCTGTCGCCATACTACCTTACTTTCCGCCTTACAGCCATCATAAATCTGTATACGGCGTCCGAATTCATATTCCAATCAGGAAACTGTTCCTCAACATAAGCCTTGACTTCATCAATTGATGACATGCCATTGATAAGGGAAGCTGCGGAATGATACATGGCCGAGTCTCCTTTGAAGAGAACATCTATAAAAAGAATACGATCGTTGAGGGAGATTGCACTGCGAATATCCTTTACCGGGCTGCCAGGCCTATCGGTAAGCCAGGCTGGAGTCCCACTATGCACGTCCATCACAGCCTTGCGACTCTTTCGCGATGCTGCCTGATTAATATCCATCTTGTCCTTGGAATGTTCCTCTTCAGAAAAAAGAGTCGGGCCTTCATCCTCGGATGTCTTGACAGGCGGTTCTTCTGTCGCAAAATAGCCACGCTCCACCGAAGACACATCCGACACATCTAAGAGATAATCTGGAATGTCAGGTTGATCATCACCTTCCGGAAGATCCTCTGTCACATCGGCATGCGAGCCATTCTGCGGAGCATCTTCAAGGGCTTCTGAATCTCTCTGAATGTCCGACTGTGTTGTATTGCCAACGGCCGGCGGCATTTCTTCGGAAGACTGATTTTCCGTCATATATGATTCGGCATCTACCCTCTGTATATCAGTCGAACCTCCAACAGCGTCATGTCTCTCACTAGCAGGCTGGGGATCAAGAGCTCTTGTATTCTGCTCCTCTCCTGCAGTCAGACACTCTGATTTGAGTCCTTCCAGTTCCTTCAATACCTCATCCAAAGCCTTTCCAAGACAGGATAGCTTCTCTTCTAAAGACGAAATCCGTGCGACTATATCTTTGTTATCCATATAGCTTACTGTCAAGCATTTGCGCATAGCGACGTATGGCAAAATCTCATTTACTAACGCCCTCTCCTCTCGTTCCATGCAAACTTCAGAGCATATATGCACATGCATCGCAAAAATACCATATTAAAATGAGAAAACAAAGAGAGTCCGAGGTTTGCAGCTACAGTTAAAAGAAGTAAATTCGCAGTAGTTAATAGCAGCTAAAATCTATGTATTCAGAATCGCCAAAGAAGTCAGGCTGCATCGAGGTAATATGCGGCTCGATGTTTTCAGGCAAGACCGAAGAACTCATACGAAGGCTCAAGAGAGCACAGTTTGCCAACCAGAAGATCGAGATTTTCAAGCCGGCAGTAGACAGCAGGTACTCGGAAGTGGATGTAGTGTCACATGACTTGCACAGCATTCCATGCACACCTGTAAAGGAAGCCAGTCTGATTCTCAATGCAGCTCCCGACACTCAGGTCGTGGGGATAGACGAGGCCCAGTTCTTTGACAAGAGCCTTATCAGCGTGGCGCAGCAACTTGCAGACAGCGGCAAAAGGGTGATAATCGCAGGGCTTGACACTGACTACAAGGGAGAGCCTTTCGGTCCGATACCTGGGCTAATGGCTGTTGCAGAAGATGTTCAGAAAGTCCATGCCATCTGTGTAAAATGCGGCAATCTAGCCAATCATTCACACAGATTGACAAAAAGCAACAAATTAGTTGTCCTCGGTGAGAAAGATGTGTACGAACCTCTTTGCAGGCAGTGTTTCAATGCAGCTATTGCAGATGAGCGTACAAGCAAGCTGAAAAATTCCGAGGAGTAGCCACAGGCTTAATGTCTAAACTATAGGAAAGGCTGGCAGATAAGCGGCCCTGGGCACAATACAAGACTCCTAAGACAGGCAAACCTTATGGAAGTAACGAAAAAATGGAAGGCTCAGCGGACAAGACTAGAAGCCTCGTTCCAAGACAATGTCTTGTAGAAACCGTCAAGATCGGCATTTCCGTCGCACGGAAGATACATGCTAAGACCTGAGTAATCAGTAATATCTATTGAAAGGAATCGCTTCGTTGCCGCCTTGTACACCACACATGATGACATGGCGTCACGAAGTGGGGCAAGATCAGCCTCTATCACACCGCTCTTCACGAATATGTCTTCAAGATCATAAAACCAGTGTTTCCCGAATCTGTAATAACGCTGGACTGACGAAGGTTTGACAGAAGCAAGGAGACCAGAATATTTCTCCGAGAGATCTTTTACCGCTGTAGCGACCTCATCTATATGTGTACAGTCAACCATGGATATAGTAAGAGACTGCTCCATATCTTCCTTGGAAGAATAATAGGCATAGGCGTCATCACAAACCCCTGCAAGATCCGGAGCCGTGCTACCAAGCAAGCGGGAGATCAGTTCCGTATAGACGACAAGACCATCGGAAAGGACCTCTGTCGGAGAGAAAATGATCTTAGAGCATCTGTCCTTAAGCGCATAAGCTGTCTCCACACCACCCATAAGGCAGGCATCAAAAATCATATAATCCAAGTGGAAAGGAATTGCCCTAGCAAAATCCTCAATCTCCATCTCGTAGGCACTATGTGCATCTATATTATCAACTCCTATACTTTTCACGGCAGGAAAGCCCGGCTCCTGTGGCAGGTCGGCATAGGATACCGGAGTCAAGCTGACAGGAGTTTCATGCAAGGAGGAAGGCTGCGAGGATGAGGTGATTTTATTGGTTGTATAGTAGCCGGACGGAAGCCATCCCGACGCATGAGAGGTGAAAAGCATCCCGTATGAAGATGACGGATAATTCTGGCGGACATAGTCAAGCACTATCCTGACTGTAGAAGCGGAAGACGCCACAAATGTGGAAGGCCAGGTCATCAGGGTATCGCGGACCGGATTACCATACATGTCGGAAGATAGACGCACCATATATGAAGGTGTCGCCACGGCATAGTCAGAGACATTATTCTCTGTGCTCTTTGAGTAGACGAGAACCACATCCGAGCCCGAGCCATTCCATGGGAGGTATCCTGACACAATATCATCTATATCATCGGACAAGGCCTTGCTAAGGGAATTGAAACCGGCCGAATATACTAAGAATGTCCTTCTCTCTACCGGCTTTACCACCCGCTCTGGTGCAGGAGACTCCCCTACTCCGTCTAAAAAGCCCTCACTACTGCAGGACTGCACCACGGCAAATCCCACAAGAAGGCATAGCCACTTCATATATTTACAATATACCAACGTCATTACAGTTCGTTTGCAGAGTCATGATCACAACTCGTATGCAGAGTCATACAAAGATAAGTAAAAGCACGGTAGAGACAAAGAAAACATTAGCCTTGCCACGCTGGGCGCAGATCGTAAGCAACATATTTCCAGGCAAGAGAGCATTATGCAGAGCCGAAGCTTTGCTTGTACACTCGCTTATCACTATATTTGCAAAGATAACCGAAGGCGATCCGTTATGGACTCGCCATACCGGCCAAGTATAAACCAAGTCATTTGAACTATAATGCACAACCTGACTAAAATGATTGTCACATTGACGACGGCTGCAGCGGCTGTATCTTGCACCGTGAAACATGAAGATTCCAAGGAAAATTTCAGATATCTTGTCGACGAATTTGCCGACATAAAGATAATGAGATATCAGATACCAGGATGGGATCGATTGTCACTCAACCAGAAAGCCTACATCTACCATTTAGGAGAAGCGGCCAAATACGGTTGGGACATATACTGGGACCAGAACTGTAAGGACAACCTCGCCGTAAGAAAGGTCATAGAGAAGATCCTCTCAGACTACAAGGGAGATCGTACTTGCAAGGAATTCAACGATTTCACCACATATGCCAAGCGAGTATTCTTCAGCAGCGGCATTCACCACCACTACGGAGAGGAGAAATTCTTCCCAGAGTGCAGCAAGGAATATTTCAGAGCCATCATGGAAGATGCCGGACTTGGGAGCGAATGCGAGAAGATACTTCCTGTCATATTCGATGAAGAGATCTACCCCGTAAGGAGGGCATCCTCATCTGACAATGACATAATTGCCGGATCGTCAGTCAATTTCTACGAAGGAGTCACAAGGGATGAGGTCGAGCAATACTACAAGAGCATTGCCGATCCGAATGACCCGAGACCTATATCATACGGGCTCAACACTAAGGTTGTGAAAGGAGAAGACGGCAAAATACGTGAGGAAGCATGGAAAGTGGGAGGTATCTACGGGGCTGCCATCGAGAAGATATGTGAAGAACTCGGTAAAGCTGCCGAATTTGCCGAGAACGACACTCAGAAGAAAGAGATTGCCGAGCTGATAGAATATTACAAGACCGGAGACTTGCGACTTTGGGACAAATACAACATTACTTGGGTCACAGACACTCTCGGCACTATAGATTTCGTCAACGGCTTTGTCGAGGACTACAACGATCCTCTCGGGAGAAAGGCTTATTGGGAGTCTGTAGTCAATATCAAGGACTCGGCTGCATCCGCAAGAACAGAGCTTCTGAGCGCCAACGCACAGTGGTTTGAGGATAACGCACCTATGGACGCAAGATTCAAGAAGAAGGAAGTGAAGGGTGTCTCTGCCAAGGTCATAGATGCAACCACACTCGGAGGAGGCTGCTTCCCTGCCACTCCGATCGGGATCAATCTTCCTAACGCTGACTGGATACGTAAAGAATATGGCTCCAAGTCAGTGACTATCGCCAATATAACCCACGCCTATGATGCAGCGGCAAACGAATCACCGAAGTCAACCCTTGAGGAGTTTGCCTATAGCGACGAGGAGAAAGATCTTCACAGAAAATACGGGGCATACGATGACGAGATACATACCGACCTTCATGAGTGCCTCGGGCATGGATCAGGCCAACTACTCCCCGGAGTCTCTTCTACTGCAATGGGCGAATATGCTTCTGCGCTTGAAGAAGCCAGAGCCGATCTGTTCGGACTGTACTACATAGCAGACCCCAAGCTTGTCGAGCTTGGAATCATGCCAAATGCAGAAGCCTACAAACCACAGTATTCCGACTACATACGCAACGGTCTTCTTGTACAGACCACGAGAATAGAGCCGGGACGCAAGATAACAGAAGCACACATGCAGAACCGCCAACTCATCGCTGCATGGTGTTATGAGCATGGGGTAAAGGACAATGTGATAGAGAAAATCGTGAAAGACGGCAAGACATATTTCGTTGTCAATGATTATCAAGCTCTCCGTGGGCTGTTCGGAGAACTTCTCGGTGAGATCCAGAGGATCAAGTCAGAAGGCGACTATGAGGCAGGCAAGGCCTTGGTACTTGAATACGGTACAGACATAGACCCAGCTCTGCACAAGGAAGTGCTCAAGAGGTACAAAGCCCTCGGGCTCAAGCCTTACGGCGGATTCATCAATCCAGAGATCACTCCTGTCGAGAAAGACGGCAAAATTGTAGACTACACGGTATCATATCCGGACGATTTCCTCGGACAGATGATGGAATACTGCAGCAAATACTCGACGCTGTAGTCACCCGGACTAACATAATTGGCTCTATGGATAATATCGGGAGCTTTATCAAAGGTTACAGGACATACCTCAAGATTGAAAGAGGTATGTCCTTAAATACATCTGCCGCATACTGCAGCGACATTGAGACCTTTTTCACCAGAAGTGGGGCTAATCCTAAAGATACGTCCAAAGAATCCATTACAGAGTATTTGGCTGAAAGAGCTAAAGACGCTGATGAAAGCATATCCAAACGCACGCAGGCACGCATTCTCAGTGCCTTGAGATCATTTTTCAACTGGCTTGTAATAGAAGGTGAAATCAAGGAAAATCCATGCGATGGAATGCAGTCACCCAAAGCAGGACGATATCTGCCTGAAGTATTGTCAGTCGAAGAGATAGGCAGGATAATGGAGAGCGTCGACCAAAGCAAATGGAACGGTGTCAGGGACAGGGCAATCCTGGAAGTGCTGTACAGCTGCGGACTTAGGGTATCTGAAGCCTCCACGCTCAAAATCTCAGATCTGTATATGGACGAAGGTTTCGTAAAGATCACCGGCAAAGGCAACAAACAGCGTATAGTACCTATCGGAGAACCTGCAAAAGATGCAATCATCAACTGGCTTTCTGTCCGGCCTGCCCCATATTCAATGGCCTATGATGATATCATATTCCTCAACAAGGCAGGAAAAGGCCTAAGCAGAATCTCCATATTCAATATGGTCAAGAAGCAGGCTCTAATAGCTGGTATAGACAAGGAGATCTCTCCTCATACATTTAGGCACTCATTCGCAACTCACCTCATAGAGGGAGGGGCGGATCTCCGCGTGGTCCAGGAGATGCTCGGTCACGAAAGTATCCTGACAACCGAGATATATACACATATAGAAAGCACCACCTGGCAACAGGAGGTGCTTTACCATCATCCTATGAAAGACGAATCCTAGAGAGTCCTCTTGATCTCTACGATCTGGAACGCCTCGATAATATCGCCTACCTTAATGTCGTTGTACTTGTCTATGCCGATACCACACTCCATTCCGGACTGTACCTCCTTGACATCGTCCTTGCCTCTCTTAAGAGATGAGAGCTCGCCAGTATAGATAACGATACCATCCCTGATAAGACGGACCTTGCTCTTTGCAGGCATCTTTCCGTCCTTGATGAGACAGCCGGCAATAGTACCGACCTTTGATATATGGAATATCTGCTTGACTTCAGCTGTAGATATGACTTCTTCCTTCTTCTCAGGCTCAAGCATACCCTCGATACCGTCCTTAACTTCGTTGATAGCATCGTAGATAATGGAATAAAGCCTGATCTCAATTCCCTCTTTCTCTGCCAAAGCCCTTGCATCAGCTGAAGGTCTTACTTGGAAACCTATGATAATGGCATCGGAAGCTGTCGCAAGCATGACATCTGACTCAGAGATGGCACCGACTGCCTTGTGGATCACATTGACATGTACTTCATCGGTAGAGAGTTTGATAAGTGAATCAGAGAGAGCCTCTACAGAACCGTCTACATCTCCCTTGACAATCACATTCAGCTCCTTGAAGTTACCCACGGCAATACGCCTACCGATCTCCTCCAGTGTCATATGCTTCTGGGTCTTTATGCCCTGAATTCTGACAAGCTGTTCCCTCTTGTTGGCTATTGCCTTGGCTTCCTTTTCATCTGCCATTATATTGAATTTATCACCTGCACTCGGTGCTCCGTTAAGTCCAAGCACTGACACAGGAGTTGACGGGCCTGCCTCTTCTACACGCTGTCCCCTCTCGTTGAACATAGCCTTGATACGTCCGTAATAGCATCCGCTCAACATCATGTCTCCTGCATGTACAGTACCGTCCTGCACCAATATAGTAGCGAGGTATCCGCGGCCTTTATCGAGTGAGGACTCTATGACAGTACCAACACCCAACTTCTTCGGATTGGCCTTGAGATCCATCAAGTCCGTCTCAAGCAGGACTTTTTCCAAGAGTTTGTCTACGTTAAGTCCACTCTTGGCAGAGATCTCCTGACACTGGTACTTGCCACCCCAGTCCTCTACAAGGATATTCATCTGGGCAAGTTGTTGCCTTATCTTCTCCGGCTGGGCGCCAGGCTTGTCTATCTTGTTGATAGCAAACACCATCGGCACTCCGGCAGCCTGAGCATGGTTGATAGCTTCGATTGTCTGTGGCATCACGGCGTCATCGGCTGCAATAATGATGATCGCAAGGTCTGTAAGCTGGGCACCTCTGGCACGCATGGCCGTGAAAGCCTCGTGGCCAGGAGTATCGAGGAATGTAATCCTCCTTCCGTCAGGCAGGACCACATTGTACGCACCGATATGCTGTGTAATACCTCCAGCCTCACCTGCGATCACATTTGTCTTGCGGATATAGTCAAGCAGTGACGTCTTACCATGATCGACATGCCCCATGACAGTGATGATAGGTGGCCTGGTAACGAGATCAGCTTCGTTATCCGGCTCGCTCTCCTGATTAATCTCGTCGGTAAGTGACGCTGTCACGAACTCCACCTTGTAGCCAAATTCTTCTGCCACAAGCACGAGAGCCTCGGCATCGAGCCTCTGGTTGATGGACACCATGAGACCGAGATTGAGACAAGCCTCAATAACCTTGTTGACAGGAGTATTATTCATAAGGGTAGCGAGATCATTGACCGTAACGAACTCTGTTACCTTGAGTACCTTCTTCTCAGCGGCTTCCTGTGCAAGCTCCTCCTGCATCTTTTGAGATGCAAGCTCTCTTTTCTCTTTTCTGTATTTTGCACCGAAGTTATTCTTGGATTTGCTGTCATTCATCCTGGCATAGGTCTCTTTGACCTGCTTCTGGATCTCCTTCTGCATCTCCTCTTCTTGTGCAGCAGTCATTGCCGGCTTGAACTTGTCTCCGCCCTTATCTCTACGGCGATTCTTGCCACCGCCCTGTTGGGCCTGCTGTCCTTGCTGACGGAAGTCTTTACGTCCCTGGCCGCTCTGAGCGTTATTACCGCCCTGCTGTCCACCCTTGTTCTTGCGCGAATCATCTTTGCGGTCTTTCTTAATCTCGCTGCCAACCTTGGCTACATCCACCTTCTGGCTGCCTGCCTTATTGATACGCTCGCGCTTCTTGTTCTTCTTACCACGCCCAGTATCAATCTGGGAAAGGTCAACCTTACCCACTACCGTAAACTTTACCGAGGGCTCAGCTTCTTTAGATACATTTGCCGACTGGACTTTAGGCTGTTCAGTTACAGGCGTTTCATTATGGGGCGCGGGAGCCTGTGAATGTTCTTTCATGTGCATATCCGGTTTAGGTGCCTCTTTGGGCTGCTTATGTCCTGCCGCAGGGGTTGTAACGGCAGGTTTTGCCGGCTCAGACTGGACAGATGCAGAAAGATTTTCTACGGTTTTCTGAACAGGAACAGCTGTAGGTCTTACAGATTGATCAGCAACTGTTTCCGGTCTGATTTCCGGCTTAAACTCTGACTCAGATTCTTCAGTCTTGGGTTCAGAATTGGATTCGACTTTAATTTCTGGCTTGGACTCCGGTCTGGCCTCCACCTTAAGTTCAGGCTTGGGTTCTGCCTTGGCTTGTTGCTCGGACTCGGACTTGTGGAGCGAAGAAAGCTCGACCTTGGCCGGCTCAGGACGCGCCTGATTCTCTGTCGTTGCAATCGCGTGGGCAGAAGCAACCGTCTCCGCGACTGAAGTCGGGGTGGCTTTCTCGCTCGGCTTAGACTCTGATGCAGTCGGCTTAGACTCTATTACAGGAGAATCCGCCTCAGTATGAACAGGGCGGGATGCACCTCCAGAGACTGTACGTATCATAACAGTCTTGGCAGCAGACTCTTCAGGCTCATCTTCCTTGCGTTTGGTGCCTTTCTCTATAATTTCCTTAATCTTTATCTGCACTTTCTCGGAATCCTCCTTTGCCTTCAGATCCTTCCCAAAAGCTTTCTCAAGATCCGGAATGAATTTGTCAGACACCTTTACGTTAGGATCAGCCACCACCTCGGCCCCTTTTCCGTTAAGGAAGTCGACCAGTGTCTGAAGCCCCACGTTGAATTGTCTTGTCAGTTTATTTAATCTGATTTCTCCCATATATAACCCCTTAAATTATACTTTCAGAATCGTATTGTGCAGGCTTTGATAATTCTCATTTCAGCCTGCATCTCCGCTAGTCCTCCTCGAATTCAGCGCGGAGAATATTCATGACATCGGCCACTGTCTCATCCTCAAGATCAGCCCTCTTGGCAATGTCAGACGGATCAAGAGCAAGCACACTCTTAGCCGTATCACAGCCTATAGACTGAAGGCGCTCAATAACCCAAGGATCGATCTCATTGCTGAACTCACTAAGCAGAACATCCTCATCCGCATCCGAAGCATCACCCTCTTCCTTGGGCACTTCTCTCCAAACTTCTATCTCACGACCAACGAGAAGACTCGCAAGTTTAATGTTGCAACCGCCCTTTCCGATTCCTTTCTTCACCTCCTCGGGAAGCATGAATACTTTTATCTTATCATGCTCGTCGATGCCCATGTCTATCGAAGAGATCTTGGCTGGATTGAGTGCTCGCTGGATGAGGAGTTGGGTATTGGATGTCCACTGAAGGACATCTATATTCTCGTTGCGAAGCTCATGTACGATGCCTATGATTCTGGATCCCTTTACACCTATACATGCTCCGATAGGATCAATCCTGTCATCGTATGACTCAACCGCGACCTTTGCCCTCTCACCAGGGATGCGCACAACCTTCTTTATGGTGATGAGGCCATCATAAATCTCGGGCACCTCCTGTTCAAAGAGTTTCTTGAGGAATTCGTCCGATGTCCTTGAAAGAACGATGTACGGAGTCGTATTGTTCTTCATCTCCACGCTCTTGATGATAGCGCGCACGGTATCGTTCTTCTTGAAATGTTCTCCCGGTATCTGCTCCGACTTGGGCAGTCTCAGTTCATTGCCATCTTCATCAAGAATCAGTACTTCCTTGGCCCATGTCTGATAGATCTCTCCAGTAAAGATCTCGCCTATCTTGTCTGTGTACTTATTATAAAGATTAGCCTTCTCTATATCCATGATACGGCCCTGCAGATTCTGGCGGATATTCAGTATCCCCCTGCGCCCGAAATCCTTAAGTTCTACCTTACGGGTAAATGTCTCCCCGAGTTCATAATCATCTCCGTTCTTGTTGACTTCATCTATCGATATCTGTGTATTAGGGTTGTCCACCTTGTCCACAACTTCGAGATTCTGATAGATTTCACAGTCACCTTTGTCCACGTTGATGATGACGTCGAAATTGTCAGCTGACCCGAAAGTCTTAGCCAACTGTGTAGTGAAAACATCCTTCAGCACGCCCATCATTACCGGGCGATCGATATGCTTCTCATCCTTGAACAGCGCAAAGGCCGTTTTCAAGTCAATCTTTTCTGAATCCATTATATTATTCTGTTTTTTATTCAAACTCCAAATGCGGCACGACCGAGTTGACCGAGCCGTATGCAAAATGTTCCTCTTTGTCGACTTCTGTCTTGCGGCGATGCCCAGGAAGAAGCTCTTTCGCCTTGTATTCAAGGACAAAACCATCTCCATCTGCTGACAGAAGTGTTCCGCAGAGCTTCCTTCCGTCCTTTGTCTTGACTTCAACGACTGAACCTACAGCCTTCTCATACTGACGGAGAATCCTAAATGGCTGATCAAGTCCGGCAGATGTCACTGTAAGGGAATAATCTTCTTTCTCCCTGTCAAACATCTCCCCGAAAGCATCGGAAATCTTCACACAATCGTCCATCTCGACAGAGGATTCGTAAGACTCAACCGTGATGACAACATCATTATCCGAGGAGACTTCCACATCCACGAGAAAGCATCCTGCTGATTGAACAACAGGCTCTATCATCTTATATATCAACTCCTTATCCATATTCATCTCGTTTTCAGGGACAATATCGGAACAAAAAAATAGGAGACCCAACGTCCCCTATCAAGCTCACATTTGCAAAGATATACATAATTTTTCAAATCTACAACCTCCGGCACACAGGTGGCGGCAGATGTAATGAGCATTGGGCATAAACAAGCAAGGGGTGATAATTCATATAATGACAATACTGAATGCGTTCGGGACAACATATAGAGTATAAAAATTTCAATGTTAATAATAAATATATTTACTTTGCAACCGTTATTTACTCTATACTGACGCGGACGAGGACAAGAGCCGCCTCCGGGCTGAACAAGAGACAGGCATTAGCCAACACGAGAAACAGCCCACCCAAATAACAGATAAAACTGACAGAACATATGGAATTTACAGCCAAGCAACTCGCCAAGGTCCTCAAGGGCACGGTAGAGGGCGACCCAGAGGCAAAGATAACCGCTTTCGCCAAGATCGAGCACGGCAAGGCGGGACAGCTATGTTTCTATGCCAATCCGAAATACGAACATTACGTATATACGTGCAAGGCAAGTATCTTGCTTGTAAACAACGACTTCCAGCCCAAAGAGAAAGTACAGCCCACGATGATAAGAGTTGAGAATGCATACTCGGCCTTGGCTGACCTTCTGAAATACGTCACCCAGCAGAAAAGGACCGACAGGAGACACAGGGGCTTTAGGTCGTCATGGTTTTTCACCACAAAGTTCGGCAAGAAAGTATATCTTGGAAGCCATTCTTATGTGGGGCATCATGCAGAGATAGGCGACTATACCAAGATATATGAAAATGTATATATCGGTGACAATACCAAGATAGGCAAAAACTGCATAATCTATCCTGGTGTAAGCATCTATCCTGGCATGATAATCGGAGACAACGTCATTATACATTCCAATGCCGTCATAGGTTCTGACGGCTTCGGGAATGCTCCGCAGCCGGACGGGACATGGGAGAAGATCGAGCATATAGGCAATGTAGTGATCGGTAACAATGTAGAAATCGGTGCCGGTACTACGATTGACAAGTCCGAGATGGAATCCACAATCATCGGCAATGGTGTCAAGATAGACAACCTTTGTCAGATAGCGCACAACGTCCAGATAGGCGACAATACAGTGATGGCAGCCCAATGCGGCATTGCCGGTTCCACAAAGATAGGCAAGAACTGCATCCTCGCAGGACAGGTAGGTATAGCTGGACATCTCGTAATCGCAGACAACACCACAATAGGAGCTCAGGCTGGGGTAATAGGCAATATACGAAAGAGCGGACAGGTACTTCTCGGCTCTCCGGCCATTCCCATCAAGACCTTCATGAGAAGCTACGCATTATTCAAGCAGCAGGGCGAGGCCAAATAGTTGGCGGGCGTGAAAAATTTGTATAAATTTGCAGATTAGCCGATTTCCGGAGATCGGGAGGTTCAATCTACAGCCACGGCAGGCGTTCCGGCAACTCTGCCCTCTATAATTTACAATGAAGCAGCGTACACTCAACACACCGTGTACTTTCAGCGGCAAGGGCCTGCATACAGGCAAGGTCGCACATATGACAGTATGTCCCGCATCTGCGAACAGCGGTATCCGATTCCTCAGAACTGACCTCGGCAAAGAGGCCTTTGTAGATGCCCTCGCAGAGAACGTCTCAAGCACGGCACGCAGTACAACAATATCAAGCGGCAACGCGTCCGTATCTACAATCGAGCACATAATGTCGGCTCTTACCGGCATGGGCATTGACAATGCGATCATCGAGATCGACAATGTAGAAGTTCCTATTCTTGACGGAAGCGCTCTTCCATACGTCGAGGCTTTCGCAAAGTCAGGCTTTGCTGAACAAGATGCAGACAGAGTATATATCGACTTGCCAGATGAGATCGAACTGAAAGACGAACAGAGTGGCTCGTGGGTTAAGATAACCCCTGCCGACAAGCCATCTTACGACCTTACCGTAGACTTCAACTCTCATGTTCTCGGTATTCAGACAGCATCATGGGATCTGAGTCATGACTATGCACATGAGATAGGCCCTTGCCGAACCTTCGTATTTTTCCACGAGGTGGAATATCTCTTTGCCAACAATCTCATTAAGGGAGGAGACGTGGACAATGCCATCGTGATCGTGGAGCATCCGGTAACAGACGAACAACTTGATCGTATGGCCGAGCTCTTCGGAATGCCCAAGTTGAAGGTGAGCGAAAGCGGCTATCTTAGCAACCTTAAGCTCCATTTCCCCAACGAATGCGGACGCCACAAGCTTCTGGATCTTATCGGGGACATGAGGCTGGCAGGAGGCTATCTCAACGCTCATATAACTGGATTCAAACCGGGACACAAGATAAATACCAATACGGCAAAGGCCATCAGGGCTCTTGTTGCCGAAAAAAAATAGACAGAGTATGAACAAGATCCATCCATTGGCTACAGTAAGCCCCAAAGCCATTATCGGCGACAATGTCGAGATAGGGCCATACGCATTCATCGATGACAATGTGGAGATCGGTGACGGTTGCAAGATCTATCCGCACGCAGTAATTTTCCCTTATGTAAAGATAGGACGCAACTGCGAAATATTTCCCAGTGCCGTGATCGGTGCAGTTCCTCAAGATCTGAAATTCGACGGGGAGATCACCCACGTCGAGATTGGGGACAACGTTACCATTAGGGAATGTGTCACTATCAACAGAGGTACCAAAGCAAGCGGCAAGGGGGTGACTAAAGTAGGAAGCAATACCCTCATTATGTCCTATGTGCACATAGCCCATGACTGCAGCGTTGGTAATCACTGTATCCTCGTAAGCTATGTAGGCATAGCAGGTGAGACCGAGATAGCAGACTGGGCCATCATCGGAGGCGGAGCCAAGGCCCATCAGTTCACCAAGATAGGCTGCCACGCAATGGTAGGAGGCATGTCCAAGATCAACAAGGATATCCCGCCTTATGTACTTTGCGGCCGCGATCCCATCTGCTACGCCGGCGTCAATATTGTAGGTTTGAGAAGGAGAGGTTTCTCTGCTGATGTCGTGAGGAACATAAAGGACATCTATGATACCATCTATTTCCAAGGATACAACATTACTGACGGATGTGCGAAGGTAGAGGCCGGATTCCCTGACTCAGAAGAGAAAAAAACAATTCTTGACTTTATAAAGTCATCCAAGAGAGGTATCATCAAGGCCAACACAAGCGCAGAGAAGGGAGACATTGACTAAGAGAAGAGATGATCCTTCTTGAGACGGCCTTCTGTCCGCCGATATCATATATGGCGGCAATTGCCAACGAATTCACCCTGCCATCAGACAGGGTGAACTGCTTTATACCAGGTAAGGTATGCATCGAAGCCTGCGAGAATTACCAGAAGCAATCATATCGTAACAGATGCAAGATCTACGGGGCAAACGGCACGGAATCTCTTTCTTTCCCAGTGGTACACGAAGAAGGCACATATGCTCTTCCAATAAGGTCAATACGAGTAGACTATTCTACAGACTGGACCAGAACTTTCGAGCGGGCGGTAGTCTCAGCATACAAGTCATCCGCTTGGTTCGACTACTACAAGGACGAGTTTTTCGCCATTATCGACAGCCGGATAGAGCATCTATTTGACATGAATATGGCTTTGTTGAAGTATTTCCTCGACAAGACCCATATTCCTGCCGAGATAAGCACTACAGTGACTTTCTTTAGGAAAGGCAGCCACGATGCCGAAAGCTCGGCTCCAGCCACCAAAGACTTACGTGGTGTAATACACCCCAAAAAAGACAATACCATACTACGAGACTTGGAATTGGAAAAGCCGTATTATCAGGTATTTTCCCGAAAATACGGCTTCATACAAGACTTGTCAGTCATGGATCTTCTATTCAATGAGGGTCCCGACTCACTCTCCTATCTTAAAAATATCAGAACCTCCAACCGAAAGTAATGGCGGCATCCCAAAGAGACCTTTTATGGAGTATCTCCGGAGTCAATGCGGTATCAAGATAATCCTGATACGGATATATATATTCCTTAGGGAAAGCCGTATGCCTCAGAGCAAAGTCGCAGAAAAATGATCCTTTAGAGCTATAACCAAAGCCGACTGACCAAGTATTTCTGTTCGAGATCTGGGTCTGCATCTCATTCAGATCGTCAAGATACTTCTGCTTTGTCGAGGTAAGTTCATAGCCTGCTCTCACAGCAAAGATAGGAAGTAGCTTCACTTCCGCTCCGAGACGAAGAGTATTGGAGTCCGACATGTAGTCAGAAATATCATTATTCACAGATTCAAATGCACTGTTGTCATTGGTTTCAGACTCCTTGAATCTCATACCTGCGTAATCCGTATACTCATAGTCAGCACTCAACACCCCAATTTTAGAAAGAATGATAGCTGCCCCGACATTGAAGCGGAAAGGAGAGATAAAATTATATTCGTATTCCGACCGCGGAGACTTGGAGGAGGCATCAAATGAGGAATTCGTAAACCATGTCTCAGCTGATAGCTGCCAACTCTCTTTGATATGCAAAAGCGTTGGCGTCTGGATTGCAGCACCGAGACGAAGCCAAGAAGTGGGAACACCAATAATACCGATCTTACCATAGACTCCCACTCCGGAAGCATCATAACTGTACCTGTATCGAAGAGCATCGAAATTAGTCGTAACCTCAGCATTGTTCTCTACAAAAGTAAGTTGGAAATCAGCAGGATTGACGGCAACCTCCTTGAAATACTGATCCATTGAATACGACAACGATGCCATCCCTATATTGACACCGACAAAGACGCGATCTGAGAAATTAAGTCCAGAGTTAAAGACCATCTCGTATTTAGTACCTTTGGTCTGTCTTCCATATACCTGATCGATAGGGCCGGCCAGTTGTATGTCACCGTTGTCAAACAGTTTCTCTGTCACGCCTATATATTCTGAATCTGTCGCACCGAAGTTGGAGATCATTCCGCCCTGAAGGCCTGCCACATTAAGCCACGGGAGTCCGCTGTCATACGCACTGTAGTCATTGAGCTGCGAATACGCCATACCGCTGCTGCCTGCCGCAATTGATCCGGCCATAGTTGTCTGAGAATTGCGTCCCCTCGTATAGACATTGTCAAGGTAGACTGAAGACATGTTGGCAATAAAACCTATGGTAGAACTCTTCAGTCCCCTTTTTGCACCAGTCTTGTAGTTGAGAGTAAAACCAACATTGGGCATCTCGAATGCAGTCTTGCCGTTATTGGTCTTATTGGCATACTTGCCGTCAAGAGAGGGCATGGCCATATAGGATGATCTTGAAGAAGCAATGGACAGACCAGGAGTAATCGTCAGTTGAGAGAATCCGTTGACGGCAGACCCGGCCGGATTGAGAGTAATAGAACCCAGATCGCCTCCAAGTGCTGTAAATGCATTGCCCATTGCCATGGACCTTGCTGTACCGTAGTAGTTGTTGCTGCTGAATGTCAAGGCATCCTGCATTGTCTGGGAGGATGCGCATACGGCAAGTAATAAAAATGCCGATACAGCAAAAAATCTTTTTGTCATAGATGAATTTTGTTAGAAATGTTAACGACGCCTTACAGTACCACCTGAATAGCCGGATGATCTCGAAGACCCACCTGAATATCCACCTCCGCTGCTGCGGTATGAACTGCCTACACTGCTACTTCTATAAGAAGAGCCTGTAGAGCGGTATGACGAACTTGAGGAAGAACTACGGTAAGACGATCCTACAGAGGAAGACCTGCTATATGAAGAGCCTGAGCCATAAGAAGAACCGGAGCCGTACGAAGAACTGCCACTATATGATGAGCCTGCGCTTCTGTAAGATCCGCTTCTCATATACGACGAGCCTGTAGATGCCGAGGATGAAGATGCCGGACGTCTGAACATAGCAGAAGATGCTGTCCTTGATGGTGTACCGGTCGCAGGTCTCGCATAACCGTTAACCCTTGAAGAGGATACCGAGCTATAAGAAGAGCCTGTAGCTGCACGGCGAACCGTTCCTGAAGCTGCTACACGTCCTGAAGTAACACTCCCTGAAGACATTCCAGTAACTCTGCCGGATGCAACACTGCCTGACGATATTCCTGATACTCTTGAAGTGACAGATGATGCACCCACTGTCCTCCTTACTGGAGACAACGAGGAAGAACGAGCCACAGTCGCTGAACGTACTGCCGATGATTTCCTCAAAGATGAAGTACTTGCTCCCGCTGAAGTCCGGCGTACTGTACCTGACATACCTGATGACCGACGGACATTAGTTGACACTACACCCATCACGTCAGACCTCGTATTTGCAGATCTGCGACTGGTTCCTGAAGTCGCATAGGTTCTGTTGCCCCAATATCTGTCCGAATGATAATGGCCGCCATGCCAGCCACCGTCCCAACCTTCGAAACAGCCATGATAATACCATGGATCATGATACCACGGATCATAGTACCAAGACCAATAGTAGCCAGGACCACCCCAGTACCATGGATCACGCCAATAAAATCCGGAATAATACCAAGGATTCGTGCCCCAGTACCATGGATCACGCCAATAAAGTCCGGAATAATACCAAGGATTCGCGCCCCAGTACCATGATGACCAATATGGAGAAGCCCACGATGACCAATATGGATCTGGGTATAGAGAGTATGAAGGAATATTGGTGACAGTCACCAAAGTCGAGCCGTCCTGTTTGTCGAAGCGAAGGGTAGCCGACATATTGTCCGGAATAAACAGTGTATCGCTCTCTCCGCTCTTGAGGAAGATAGCAGAGTTTTTGGTCTCGTCAACGAGAGCGTCCACTTTGGAACGGGAAGCCTGCACTTGTGCGCGATTCTCCGCATAATCCGGTCTACTATAGAAACCGTCCTGATACTCCTGCTGTGCATATTGCGAAGCTGTGCCGCAAGAGACAAGCGCCAACAGGACAACACATACCTGCCAGATGTTCGTTTTCATTTCGACCTCCTTTAAATAAAATTTTTATCTCAATATAACATAGGCACGTCTAGGTAAAGCATACAAAAAATAAGTACATACTGCTCTACGCTAGGCAAAGCAAGCAAACAAGTTTGCGCTTTGCACTCGCTTTTGCTATATTTGTCGCAATATACGACAATTGGGATAAAAATACAATTATCATACCTTACCCCAGTTTTGCAAGATTAGATAAAATATCGATACAAAAACAATTTTTTTCAGTCAATATGGCAGATCACATAACAAAACGATCAGAGAACTATTCTCAGTGGTACAATGATCTCGCGGTTAAAGCAGATCTTGCGGAGCAGTCACCCGTACGCGGATGCATGGTAATCAAGCCATACGGATATGCCATCTGGGAGAAGATGCAGCATATTCTCGATGCCAAATTTAAGGAGACAGGCGCACAGAACGCATATTTCCCACTTTTCATACCGAAGTCATTTTTCAGCAAGGAAGCCGAACATGTGGCTGGCTTTGCCAAAGAATGCGCTGTCGTGACACATCATAGACTGATGAACGATCCGGCCGGAAATGGCGTAATTGTGGATCCGTCTTCAAAACTAGAAGAAGAACTGATCGTAAGACCTACTTCAGAGACAATAATATGGAGCACTTACAAGAACTGGATCAAGTCATGGCGTGACCTTCCGCTTATATGCAACCAGTGGGCAAACGTTGTCCGTTGGGAGATGAGGACAAGGCTGTTCCTTAGGACAGCTGAGTTCCTATGGCAGGAGGGTCACACAGCCCACGCGACTGCAAAGGAAGCGATGGAAGAGGCCGAGAGAATGGTGCATGTATATGCTGACTTTGCAAGGAACTATATGTCAATGCCTGTCATTGTAGGCCACAAGAGTCCCAACGAGAGATTTGCCGGTGCACTTGATACGCTCACAATCGAAGCAATGATGCAGGACGGCAAGGCTCTTCAGGCAGGAACATCACATTTTCTCGGACAGAACTTCGCAAAGTCATTCAACGTACAGTATGCCGACAAGGATGGAGGACTCCAGTATGTCTGGGCAACGTCATGGGGCGTGTCAACACGTCTTATGGGAGCGCTCATCATGGCTCACGGTGATGACAACGGGCTTGTGCTTCCTCCTGCCCTCGCCCCGATTGAGGTAGTGATGGTACCGATCTTCAAGACTGAGGAAGAGCATTCAGCCATATTGGAGAAAATGGATGCTATACGCAAAGAACTCGAAGCTGCGGGACATAGCGTCAAGATCGATGACAGAGATACTCTCAGGCCTGGATTCAAGTTCGCAGAGTGGGAACTTAAAGGCGTGCCCGTACGTATCGCCATAGGCGCAAGAGATCTTGCAGCAGGTACGGCCGAAGTGCACAGAAGGGATACTCTTGAAAAAGCTGTCCTACCTATGGAGGGTATAGCGGCTCATGTGGAAGACCTACTCAAGGATATACAGAAAAACATATACGAGAAAGCTCTTGCTTTCCGTGAAAGCCGCATAGCGAAATGCGACTCTTGGGACGAGTTCAAGGAGAAGATACAGCAGGGTTATTTCCTCCTCTGCCACTGGGACGGCACTGCCGAGACAGAGCAGAAGATCAAGGACGAGACCAAAGCTACTATACGTTGCATACCTGTAGACAGCGTGGTCTGCAAGGAAGAAGGAAAGGACATCTACTCTGGCAAACCTTCTCACGAGAGAGTCGTATTTGCAATATCCTATTAGACATCAATACATATAACTCCAGTCTGAGATGAAATACCGTAATTTGCAGAAAGCACTATTTATCGCTGCAATGTCTACAGCGACGGCCCTGTCTGCAGTGGCTCAGGATGTGACTGACGCGCAAAAAGCTGCCGAGGAGGCTGCCAAGGCATTTGCCCAAGCGCCAGAAGCTGAAGTCAAAGTAAAGAAGCCCCGTTACTGGACCAATTCGCTTCTGACAAAGATAGACTTCACCCAGACAAACCTTACCAATTGGGCAGCGGGGGGATACAACAATGTAACCCTCAAGTCTTTCATCGATGCCAATGCTTCTTACAAAAAGGACAACATATTATTCTCCAACAGGCTTCAGTTGGATTACGGCTTCCTCTATTCGGAGGACAAGCCGTTCGTCCAAAAAAGTGATGACCGTATGTACTTGGAGAGTAAGCTTGGAGTCAAGGCTACGAATAAGTTCAACTATTCAGCACAGTTCAGTTTCAAGTCCCAGTTTACCAACAGCTACAATTATCCTGTGCCGACCAAGCCGGAAGGCAATACAGACGAAGACTGGGAACCGTCCAAGAGCGATTGGATGGGAGTACGCCAGATCAAGTCAGGATTCATGGCACCGGCATACACCAATATTGCCCTCGGTCTTGACTGGGTGCCGACCAAGTGGCTTACAGTCAACCTTGCACCTCTTACAGGAGGATTCGTCGTAGTGACGGATGAGCAGCTTCGCAAAAGCTACGGCATGAATAGGAAGAAGAAATACACGGATCTTGGCGCATTCCCCGATGGAGAAGAGGCCGGCAAGTACTACAGGGGCGCAAGATTTGAGTTCGGTGCCCAGCTCAAGATAGACGGCAAGCTGCAGATCAACAACAATTTCAAATATACGACTCAGATTGTCCTGTTCTCCGACTACCTTGAGAATCCACAGAATCTGCGTGTCAACTGGGACAATAGATTTGACTGGCAGATAGCCAAATATTTTGCACTTACCCTGACTACCAATCTCATCTATGATGACAAGGTTATGGTCAAGACAGAGAAATATCCAGAAGGAAAGCAGCTTATCCAGTTCAAGGAATCTCTTGCTTTCGGTTTCTCCTATACGATTGCTTCAAGAAAATAGGCTATATGCAAAGACGGTTTGATAATATAATAGGAGGGCTGCTTCCCGGACGGGAGACAGCCCTTCTCGCAGTAAGTGGTGGCATTGACTCGATGTGCATGGCAGAGCTTTTCACCGACAGTCCGGCAAACGGAAGATTTGCAGTAGCACATTGCAATTTCCATCTCAGAGGAGAGGAAAGCAATGGGGATGCCCTACTTGTAAGACAATGGTGCGACAGACATGGGATAAGGCTGTTCAAGGCTGATTTCAACACGTTGCAATACGCTTCCGACAAAGGTCTCAGCATAGAGATGGCGGCAAGGGAGCTCCGCTACAACTGGTTCGCATCGATATGCAGGGATAACGGGTTTGATGCCCTGTCGGTAGCCCACAATGCCAATGACAATGCTGAGACTCTCCTTCTCAATCTCACGAGAGGGACTGGGCTCAAGGGGCTTATCGGTATGAAAGAGGACGGATACATACCTATAGAAGAGGATAAGTCCAAGAGGATCAGGATGATTCGTCCGCTTTTGTCTTTTGCAAGAGATGAGATAGAACGATATATCAAGACTCGAGGAACTGAATTTCACGAGGACAGCACAAATGCCAATATCGAATACAAGAGGAATCGGATACGTCATGTAGTGCTGCCAGCTCTATTGCAACTCAATCCTTCGTGCATAGAGACCTTTTCACGGGAGATGAAGACATTTGCCATTGAAGAGGCCATAGCCGAGGAATATTTTACTGAAGCTGTGAAAGATATGGAGATAAAACGAGAACATGGCGGCATTGAGATTCCTTACCGGGCGATCTTCGCGCTAAAGCATCCAGAATATGTTCTTTTCCGGCTTCTCTCGCCATATGGATTCCGTAATAAGGCATTGGAGCCTGTCCTTAGGCTTCTGTCAGATGTAAAGCCCTGTCCCGGAAAAACCATTGAAAGTCCAGACTACAGTCTTGTCACCACTTCATCTGGGCTGAAAGTACGCCCACGGTCAGAAAGAGGGGTTACTCACACAATGGAAATTCGTTCTGTCGGTGACTACCATATAGGGGATTGGCGTGCCTCTATAACGCTAGCGGACACTTCCAGATTGAGTCTGGAAGATATTCGCAGAGAGGCAGCCAATGGGACTATATACGTAGATGCAGACAGACTCCCCTTCCCTTTCACAGTGAGAAACTGGGCTGAAGGGGATTGGATGCGTCCGATAGGATGTAGAGGAAGGAAGAAACTCAGCGACATTTTCACCGATCTGAAAGCAGATATCATCGAGAAAGCCGAGTGCCTTGTATTCTGCAGCGGTGAAAGCAATCTGAGAGTAGACTGCACTACGAAGACCTTGAGCAAGGTTATTGGAGAGGCACTATACAAAGAGCCTCATACTCAGAAAACGGAAATACAAAAATCCGGAGGCAGGGCCTTATTGCTCTTCGGCCATGCTTCCGGATCATTTTTCTGCCGCACTGACGAGATTGTCAAGATAGACAATCTGACAAGACGCGTCCTACGGATTGATATCAGTCTTCTTCAGGACAATATCAGTCAATTGTAAAGACATACGGCATACGCGCATATACTTTGCCTGCATTCGGCACTGAAAGTTCATTGTATACCTTGCCAAGTTCTTCGAACGGAGTCCCTGCAAGCACATTTGAAGAACCCGCAAGGGATTCGAGTAACAGCTCTATAGAAGAGAGAGGCTTAGGAAGTGAACTGATCTCCCATGAAGCAAGGTCCGGATCACCGGCAAGTCTTGCTGCATAGCTAACTGCATCATACAGAGAGCCGATCTCATCTACAAGCCCAAGCTTCAAGGCATCTGCTCCTGTCCACACTCGTCCCTGAGCCAGTGAATCTACACTTGCGGGAGACATATCCCTACCGTTTGCTACATTGTTTACAAACTCCTCGTATATCTGATCTACTGACCTCTGTACAAAGTCATACTCCTGCTTGTCAAGAGGTCTTGTAAGAGAGAACATGTCAGAATGAGGGCTTGAGCCTACTGTCGTAACATTGACACCAAGCAGATCCTTGGCAGTCTTGCTGAGATCTGGCACCATGCTGAACACACCGATCGAGCCTGTAATAGTAGAAGCATCAGAGAAAATCTTGTCACAGCTATTGGATATCCAGTATCCACCCGAGGCAGCATATTCTCCGTAAGAGGCAACCACGGGCTTCACCTTGCGGAGAGCATCGATTTCCTTCTTTATCTTATCAGAAGCGTAGACACTGCCACCAGGAGACGAGACGCGGAATACGACTGCCTTGACTGAAGAGTCGGCCTTGGCCTCTGCAATGATGCCTGCGAACCTGTCCCCAGCTACAGCCTCTTTCTCATACCCGTCTATTATCTCACCATCAGCATAGATGACAGCAATTTTGTCAGATGAACCTGAAGGTACGGCTGTCTTGACAGTCACATAGTCTGCAAAAGGAATGAACTTCACGTCAGAGTATGAATCTGCCTGTGCCAGGACCGCAAGCTTTTCTTTAAGCGCCTCCTTGGTCATAAGAGTGTCAGCAAGAGAGTATTTGAGGAAATCAGCAGGAGTATTGATCTCAAGATTGTCTATTACACTGTCAAGATCATTTCTATCCATACCACGGCTCTTACATATCTTCTCCGCAATATTGTCCCACATAGAGCCTATCATCTCTTTGGTCTGGCGCAGATTCTCTTCACTCGGAGTACTTCTGATGTAAGTCTCACCGGCAGACTTGAATTTGCCATGACGGATGAACTGAACATTGATACCGAGTTTGTCAAGAACGTCCTTGAGATAGAACATTGTCGTCCCGACGCCAAAGATCATGCTGCTGCCGCCTGCATAATCTCCGACATAAATCTTGTCGGCTACTGAAGCGAGATAATATGATGCTGTAGTAGGATTCTCAACATATGCTACAACAGCCTTGCCTGATGTACGGAAAACCTCAAGTGCTGTCCTAAGTTCCTCAAGTTTGGCCAAGCCAACGGACGTACCGTCTGTCTTCATGAATATAAATTGTACTGTCGGATCCTCAGAGGCCTGATTAATCGCGTTTACTGCATCCCAGAGTCCCAAGGACTTATCTGTATTGCCTTGTATGATGGACATAGGATCGGCCTCCTTGGGCTGTTCTGAGATATGAACCTTGGACATATCCATGAATAGTACCCCCTGTTTTGGCAGAACCGGAGTTGAACTTCCAAAAGAAGCCATGGCTCCTGCCATACCGAAGAAAATGAAGATATTCAATATCCCCATGATGAAGAGGCCGCAGAGGACAGCCAGCGTCATTTTGACAAAATCTTTCATTTATATATAAGTGTTAAGTAAAGATCTAATCCGAACAAATATACAATATAAATCATTAATTTTGTAATAAATTTCAAAATTACAAAATGGGAGTTCAGAAACCGTCGATACCCAAGGGTACGCGTGACTTTAGCAGCGAAGAGATGGCTGCAAGAAACTATATATTCGACACAATACGTGCCGTGTTCAAAACATACGGATATTCACAGATAGAGACTCCTGCAATGGAGAACCTTTCCACCCTCCTCGGCAAATATGGGGACGAAGGAGACAAGTTGCTTTTCCGGATTCTTAACAGTGGGGATGCTTTTGCAGGGATTGAGAGCGGAGATTTTATCCGCGAAGATGGAAGCATCGACTCGGGCAAGCTGACGCAGGAAATATGCGAGAAAGGTCTGAGATACGACCTCACTGTCCCTTTTGCACGTTTCGTGGTCCAGCATCAGAATGAGCTTACATTCCCGTTCAAGAGATTCCAGATACAGCCTGTATGGAGGGCGGACAGGCCGCAGAAAGGGCGCTATCGAGAATTTTACCAGTGTGATGCAGATGTCATCGGAAGCCGTTCACAGCTTGGTGAACTTGAGCTTGTGGAGATCGTAGACGATGTATTTTCAGCCTTCGGGATCAGCGTGACGATCAAGATCAATAACCGCAAGATCCTTACAGGCCTTGCAGAGGTGAGCGGATGTCCTGACAAAGTCATCGATATCACCGTTGCGATAGACAAGATCGACAAGATAGGCATCGAGGCAGTAGAGAAAGAGATGCAAGAAAAGGGCATAATTGGGAAGTCGATAGAAGTTATCCGAGAAGTCCTTACCATGGAGGGAGACACTTCTGGCAAACTCGAAAGCATGAGACGACTCATGAATGGAGAGTCGGCCACAGGAATTGTATCTGATACAGGACTCAAGGGGCTTGACGAGATGGAGGAATTGTTTGGTTATATTGCTCTTTCAGGAATAAGCCAGACCGTGGAGATGGATCTTTCGCTTGCAAGAGGACTCAACTACTATACTGGAGCGATATTCGAGGTCAAGGCCAACGACTTCGCGATAGGAAGTATATGCGGCGGAGGACGCTATGACAATCTTACAGGCATCTTTGGACTTCAAGGAATGTCTGGAGTTGGCATTTCCTTCGGTGCAGACCGTATATTCGATGTGTTGAAGGGACTCGGAAAATTCCCTACAGACCTTGCGAGACCCTCTGACGTACTATTCGCCAACATGGACGCTGATTCGGTAAAGTATACAGTTCAGGCTGTCCGTGCCTTACGCAAGGCAGGAATCTCTTGCGAGATCTATCCGGATTCCGCCAAGCTCAAGAAGCAGTTCGAATTTGCTCAGAAGAAGCAGATTCCATTCATTTCAATCAACGGCAGCGAAGAGGCAGCCAAAGGCACAATCAACCTGAAAAATCTCTCGTCCGGAGAGCAGAAGAGCTTTGCCAATGATGCCTTGGATGCCATACGGAGCTTCCTGTCAAGATAATGCAACTATCTAACAGAAAGGACGTGTACGGCAAGAACAAAGTCCTCGGCTATAGTGCTGGAATCATCGCTGGAATCACATACGGGCTTAACCCATTGTTTGCCAAGCCGCTGCTTGAGAAAGGCGTATATGTGGATACTATGCTGTCAATACGGTATTTGCTTGCTGTTGCGTTACTCGGCATATGGCTATTAGCCCGAAAACAGTCTTTGCGGATCAATCGGCAACAACTGGTGAGGCTTGGCATTCTAGGAATCCTGTTCGCACTGAGCAGCATGCTCCTATTCTTGTCCTACAACTATATTCCTGCCGGGCTTGCCACGACGATTGTATTCTTGTACCCTGTGATTGTTGCTCTGATAATGGTTTTTCTCAAGGTATATCCCTCATGGCAAGTGTGGATAGCCATTTTCATGACATTCATAGGCGTTGTCATACTAAGCAGACCAGACGAGAGCACATCAGTCAATATCAATGGGCTTATGCTCGCAGTAGCCTCCGCTCTAGCCTACGCCCTATATCTTATTATTGTCAACCGGAGTCGCAGACTCCGCACCATATCAAGTCAGGTAATTACATTTTACGCCTTGCTCATAGGATCTATCCTGTTCCTGCTCCACAGCTTTACCTCGGGTGCAGACTTCATGAGGAATGTCTCCGGATGGGATACGTGGACCAATCTGATAGGACTAGCTATTTTCCCTACAATTATTGCTCTGCTGACACTTTCGATAGCGACACGTGAAGCTGGGCCTACCATCACATCCGTACTCGGCGTATCCGAGCCTGTCACGGCTATAACTGTAGGAACTCTTGTATTCGGAGAGTCCCTGACGCTTAATATAATAGTAGGTGTAGCGATAACTATCATAGCTGTAACCTTCATGGTGGTATCAGACAGCCAGAAATCGGGCAAACAAAGATCTTAACTCTGGCAGAAATATAGCTTCAGCGAGACAGACGCCAAGAAAAGAAATAGCCTGCACCAACGGAGCCGTGGAACTATCGGCCGCTCTCCTTTATCATAGAAGAAATCTCAGAGGCAAGAGCACTGTCGGCTGAGAGTTCCTCTATTGTTGATGACATACGGTATCTCCAGTAATAAGGCGTTATGGCAGGAACATTTATCCTCTCGTCTTCAGGTATAGAAGAACAATATCGCGGAGCTATGGACAAATAGTCCTGCAGTGGGAATATTGCAAGCATCGAGGGAGAATGCAAATTCATCTCAAGTATACTCTTGCAGATCTCTGGACTGCTGTCTTGAGGTGCCTCTCCCCATCTTCCGAGGACTTCATTGTAAAATCTCTGGGTAAGTTTCCTGTCTTCATGCCACCATGCTCGCAACGGACTCATATCGTGCGTCGAAGTAGCACAGACTGAGTAATAAGGATAGGATGAAGGATCGCCAAAGACCTTGTCGTCCTCCTTCGGCATCCTCTGTATCTCAAGGGATAAGATCTTCTGCTCGTCCATCACTTGGGCAACACAGGAAGGGATCATGCCGAGATCCTCACCACAAGCAAGCATCTTTGTAGAAGATAGCAACTCGGGAAGTTTGCGAAGTGCAGATGCCTTCCAAAAGTCATTGTGCCTTCGGTAGAAGAAATCATTGTAGAGGGTATTGAAAGCCTGCTTCTGCCCATAGTCAAGCCTTGCATACGCATATGTATACTGGGCTGCAATTCTCGGATGAAACATTCCTTTCTGCCTCGGATCCTCAACAAACAGAACATCGTCAATAAGTTTGAGAAGACCATCACGTACCTTTTCGGCCTGATCTGGGGCGAAGGCCTTATTTTCCTTGCTACCTTCAAATGCGGCAAGCACCTTGCGCTGCATCGAATATGCAGGCTTCAGTCTTCTATCCTTGACATAGAGACGCCTTACTTCTTCGGCAAGTGGTCCGAAGATTCCTTCAAGAGTGAGGTCATCGGCCAACGGAGTGGTATAGAGCCCTTGGGACATATCAAAGCCCATTTTGGCAAGTTCTCCGGCTGTATATGGAAGTGCAGGATTGAAATGTCCAAGAAGCCCATGAACACAGTCTTCCGGGATTTCCCAGATTCGGAAGAATCCGAGTATATGATCAATCCTGAAGGCATCGAAATACTGCTCCATATTGCCAAGCCTTGCTTTCCACCATGAATACCTGTCTCGGGCCATCCGCTCCCAGTCATATGTCGGAAAGCCCCAGTTCTGCCCCTCAGCAGCAAAAGCGTCAGGTGGTGCTCCAGCCTGAGAATCAAGATGGAACAGTGTAGGATTGCTCCAGGCGTCTGCACTGGTGCGGCTGACTCCAATCGGAAGATCACCCTTAAACACAATACCCTTGCTTCTGGCATAATCCCTTGCCGTTACAAGCTGCCTGTGAAGATGGAACTGGACAAATGAGTGATAAGAAGCCTCTTTTCTGTTCTTGATAAGGGTCGTGGTGACAACTGCGTCAGTAGCTCGACGTGCATTTCCCCATTTTGAGAAATCGGGCGTTCCGTATATATCTCGAAGTATCCTGTAGGCACAATAAGGTTCGAGCCAAAAGTTGTTGTCCTTGACAAAGGCCTTGTACTCGGCACTTGCACTTACCTTGCGCCATGTCTCTTTGAAAGCCTTGCGCATGAGGTTGTCCTTAGCGGCATTTACCTTCTCATAGTCGACTGTAGGGGAAGACTCAAGTTCTGCTTTGGTCTTAAGGTACTCCTCGTTCTCAGCAACACCTGCTTCTGAGAGGCAGACGAACTGAGGATGAAGTGCATAGATCGAATTCGCGCTATAAGGATAGGAATCAGTCCAGTCAAGATTCATTGTAGTGTCATTGACAGGAAGAAGCTGAATTACGTGAAGATTCCACTTACAGGCGAGATCGCACAATAGTCTCAGATCCCTGAAATCGCCAACTCCGAAACTGCCTCTGCTCCTCAGAGAGAAAACAGGGACTGCAAGACCGGCACTCTTCCATCTTTCTATATACAACTCTTCTGGAGTCTTGCCTCCACAGAGGACACCGCTTTCAAAAGCTCCTGAAAGGAATGGAGCATAGACAGGGACATCCTGCCAATGATCTTCCACATTGATCGCCTGAGGAGAGTCTTCATGGGATACAAGGGTATGGTTACCCCACTCCCTGCGTGTCAGCACCCCGTCTCGCCAGACTTCATAATGATAGACGTGGCTGCCAGATACTTTGAGTCTTCCAATACTGACGCCCCACCTGCCATTATTCTGATATTCGAGTTTATACTCTTTATCGTCCAATATAAGGACAAGCATCTCACCCCATACGGTGAAATACTCGATACTAAAATTGACCTGCATATAAGAAGTTGTTTGGCACTTTTAAGATATTCATTTGTCATACTTGAAATCTGGTCTTGAAGCTGTGATTCTCAACCTGCAAATATTAGACAAACAATATAAAACAGTTTCCAAAACCACTAAATTTCAAAGATTTATAAGCAAAATAACAGGCTTAGCCGCTATACTAATACGATACAAACATACGGAATTAATCTGGATTTCCGCATTTGTCTGTCAGAAAATATAAAAGTCTGCGAACTACCGACTATGCTTCACGATGCACCTTCAAGCCATGACAGGAAGGCATCTGCACGCGCCCTACTGACCGTCATCTCTTCTTTCTCATCTGGCCGTATCATCACACTCATGCGCCCACCTTGAAGCCTCGTGACACGGCTTATTGCTGACAGAGCTATAATGGCATTCCGCGAAATACGGAAGAAACGGGCCGGATCAAGTTCTCCTGCCACAGAATCAAGTGTATAATCCAGTATATAGCGGGTGCCGTCGGCAAGAATGATCCAATTGACTTTGTCTTCACTGTAGATACAGGCGATATCGTCCACCGAGACTGGGACGATCTTGTCATTTGTCCTTACAAGGAAACGCTTACGCCATCTTGGGGCATTGCCCATTGCAGACAGAATCCGCTCAACGTCCGAACGATCATAGCCACCGGATATTGGTCCTTCCGACTTTTCCGCGGCAATGGCCTTCCTTGCCCTCTCAACTGCTCTCTCAAGGCCTTCTGGCTCTATAGGCTTAAGAAGGTAGTCTACACTGTTGACTTCAAAAGCCTTGACGGCATAGTTGTCATAGGCCGTTGTCATGATTATCTTCGCCTTTACTTCCACTCTCCGGAAAATCTCGAAACAATTGCCGTCCGACAATTCCACGTCCATAAAGATGAGATCTACTGCCGGACCGCTCTCAAGGAATGACACTGCATCCCGTACAGAAGCGCATCTTCCTACTATCTCTATATCAGTGAAACGGGAAAGCATCCTCGCAAGACTGGCCTGAGCCATGGATTCGTCTTCGACTATAAGGACTTTCATAACAAAGGGATTTTGACAATGAATTCTCGGCCGTCACAAGCCTGCTCTATCATCTTGCCTGAGAGGTCAAAATATTGTTGACGAATATAATTGAGCCCTACTTTCGTGGAACTGGAATCAGAAGAAAGGCGAGGTCTGAGGTTGTTGGCTACAGTGAGGCTACCTCCGTCAGCTGTGATTTTAATGACAAGCGGAGATTCCGGGCTTACTGAGTTGTGCTTGAAAGCATTCTCCACCAGCATCTGGATAGAGCACGGGACAGCAAAACGGCTATTTGCCTCCTCGGTAATAGAGCAGCAGAACTCAAAACCTTCTGGGAAACGGACTTTCATAAGATCCACGTACATTCTCACGAATTGCATTTCCTCCCTTACCGGTAGCAGCCTCATGTCTTCGTTGCTAAGCATATACCTATACATTCCGGAGAGTTTGTGAATAAATTCGCCTGCTTGCTTATTCTTGCCTTCAGCCACAAGGCAGTCAAGGACATTGAGAGAATTGAAGAGGAAATGCGGGTTGACCTGCTGTTTGAGACGGAGATACTCGAACTGGGCCTTATGCCGCTTGAGAGTCTCGGCCTTGAATGCACGCCTCGAAGACATTGCAAAGTCAATAACAAAGAGGATACAGCAGCTTACCGCCTCGAAAAGTACCTCAACAATCAGCAGCCGCACAAGTTCTGTCCCACTTACAGGACAAGGTCTGCCGAAAGGAACGCCCCAGACTATCATGAAAGAGGCCAGAAGGGCCATCATAAGGACAGTAATACCGACAACGGTGAGCCTGGCTATTGTAAAGGGTCCCACGTGCCTTCGTGCAAGACGGATAAAGATCAAGTTGATGCATGTCATCATGACCATCACCGGCACATTGGACAAGACCGTCATTGTGATGTCGTAGAATCCTCTCGATCCTGACGCCGAATAGGTATTGAAAGCCACAAGTCCGAGTCGTATCAGGAAAATGCACAGCACTATGACAAGCATGTGGATTATCCTCGGAGACCAGCCTGATGAGGGAGTCCCTCCGCGGAACTTCTTCATAAGAGCACCAAGCCAAAGCGTGCTCCAGCCTATGATCTCTGTTGTAAGGGCCGTTGAGAGGGCATGGACAACGATCTCCGAGTGGCATACAAGCCCTATAAGCTTCGCCCCTCCGACTCCGAAGAAATAACCTATTGCATTGACAATAATAATGATGGCTGCCGAAAACTCAATCTTAAGATCCAATCTCATGCATATAAGCAGGAGCATGCACATGGTAAGCAGGGTCAGAAGAAGTTCATCATCATATCCGAATATACGACACAGCACAGTCGCCGCCACATGCAGCAACGCGAACAAATGTATTATACCATGCGGTTTTATCTGTCTCATTAGGCCAATCTGAGTAGAACTGTTCCTGACAACATCATATATGCTGACATTGCACCTGACACTCTTATAGATACAATCGCTTTTATTTTGTCAGTTTACTATGCTAAATATAAACGAGAGCATATACTTCCAAAGATAGCAAATAATATCGGATTACCATTCGTCAATAATATCCGACATTTCATCCCCAAAATATTGCATTTCATCGGACGGTATTTGCAAGTAAAATGATTTTATACCTAAATTTGATATTACGAAAAACGATTTCAAAAGATCGACACAACGTCCACATTTAACAATGAAACGCAAACCTCAACTATCATTTTGGCAAATCTGGAACATGAGCTTCGGCTTCCTTGGGGTTCAGATCGGCTATTCCCTGCAGAATTCCAATACATCAACCATATTCGAATCTCTCGGTGCCGATGTCAGCCACCTTAGCTACTTCTGGCTTGCCGCACCTCTCGCAGGCATGATAGTCCAGCCCATAGTAGGACTTTTCTCAGACGGTACATGGACAAGACTCGGGCGCAGGATGCCATACATACTCGCCGGTGCGGTAATTTCATCGCTTGCACTAATGCTCATGCCCAACTGTCCCAAGCTACTGGCATTTGCCCCTCTAGCGATGGGGGCTTTCATCCTTTTGTTCATGGATTTGAGCTTCAATGTGACCATGCAGCCTTTCAGGGCTCTTGTAGCGGATATGCTCAACGACAGCCAAAAGACCGAAGGCTATGTAGTACAGACATTCCTTATCAATCTGGGAGCCGTTATCGGGGCTATGCTACCTCTTGTCTTGACATGGTGTGGGGTTAGTGACAAGGCCGAACCAGGACATGTGTCAGCGCATATCGCCTGGGCCTACTACATAGGAGGTGCCATTCTCCTACTGACAGTGCTTGTGACAGTGTTCAAGACCAAGGAATACCCTCCATCAGAATTTGCATCTTACAACGGGGACAGCACAGAAGATAAGACTGAGTCTTTAGGGTTTTTATCTCTGATTAAAGATACTCCTGGAGTCATGATTCGCCTCGGGGTGACACAATTTTTCTCTTGGGCAGCCCTGTTTCTGATGTGGACATATCTAAAACCTGCAATAAGCGGCAGCATCACTGACCCGACAACAGGAGCTGTACTCTCAGAGGGTGCGACACAGACGTGGGTCGGTGTTCTTAACGGGATCTACCCTATCCCGGCCTGCATTGCAGCACTGTTTCTAACGAGTCTTGCTTCACGCTTCGGCAACAAAGTCGTCTACATGACCTGTCTTGCCCTCGGAGCCGCCGGATTTGCCGGACTCTACCTTCTGCACGACAAATACGCGCTTATGATACCTATGGTAGGGATCGGAATCGCATGGGCCGGCATCCTGGCTATGCCGTATGCAATTCTTTCACGTTACCTTGACACAAGAAGGATAGGGGTTTATATGGGGATTTTCAATTTTACCATAACATTGCCCCAGATAGTCATAGGCCTGTGCGGCGGTCTGATTGTGAACTATTGCTTCGGGAACAATGCCGTCCACATGCTCGCACTGGCATCTGTGTTCATGATACTTGCTGCTGTAAGCGTACTGGCAATCAAAGAGACAAAATAAATAATATCAACACATTAATAACACATGATCCTATGAACAGATTTTTATCCTGTTTGGCCATAACGACCGTCTTGCTGTCGTCTTTGGCGCAGAACATATCCGCCCAAAGCAGATATGAGATAAAGGGCACCGTCACGGATCAGGACGGACAGCCGGTAATCGGAGCTACAGTGATGGAGAAAGGCACCTCTACCGGCACTTCCACTGACGCAGACGGAGCTTATAACCTCACAGTGTCATCAGCCGGTGCGGACATCGAAATAAGCTGTATCGGATACACGACTCTTACATTCAAAGCGGCATCCGTGCCTGCCAAAGCGATCCTAAAGGAAGATGCCATGTATCTTGATGACGTTGTAGTCATCGGATACGGAACTTTGAGCAGAAAAGAGCTGTCAAGTTCCATCGTACAAGTGGACAAAGACCAATTTTTCAAGGGAAGCATGAACAACCCTATGGAGATGCTTACCGGCAAGGTGGCAGGACTCAACGTGCAGAACACTGCCGCTGCCAACCCTAACTCCAGCTCTGACCTACAAGTCAGAGGCGCCACTTCACTCTCTGCGTCCAACAGCCCGCTTATCGTCATCGACGGTGTGCCGGGAGGAGATATCCGCAACATAGCGGCTCAAGACATCGAGTCTATGACAGTACTGAAAGATGCCGCATCTGCAGCGATCTACGGAACTAGAGGAGCCAACGGTGTGATCCTCATCACAACCAGGAAAGGTTCCCAAGATGAAGTCGGCACTTCGCATATAACATATGACAGCTGGTTTGGTGTCAACATCGCAAAGCCACATGCCGACATCCTCTCTCCCGACGAATTCCGCCGCTCTATGAGAGGCACTGACTACGGCTACAATACAGACTGGTACAGCTTGCTGATGAGGGATTTCTCATACGACCTCAACCAGTACATAGGCATAGACGGAAGCACCAAGAATGGATCTTACAATGCTTCCGCCAACTACAAGAAAGCCACCGGTCTGGATATCCGTGCCGGACGTGAGGAATTCGGAGGCAGGATTGCAGTAGAGCAGAAGGCCATCAAGAACAGGCTTCAGCTCAATATGTCGCTCAATGCAAGAAGAGTCAACGAGGAATGGGGCAACGATGGCATGTTCGATACTGCCCTCACTATGAACCCTACGATGCCAGTATTCAACCCTGATGGCTCATACTACCAGCCCACCTCACCTACAGGAGTAAAAAATCCTGTATCGGAGCTTACTGTCAACGACAACAACGGACAGAGACTCTACCTTCTCGGCACAGCAGAGGCGAAGGTCAATATCCTTAAAACAGACGTGCATAACCTGAGCACAAGCGTAAGCTACTCTCTCAACTACAATGACCTCAAATCCAATTATTATACGCCTTCTACTTCTTCTGAGAGCTACTGGGGCGGATACAAGGGAAGAGCCAACATACAGTACCAGAAATGGTATACAAATCACTTGGAATGGCTTGCCAACTACTCTATGTATCTTAAGGACCACAGCCTACAGTTCGTAGGCGGGTACACTTACGAGGAATCCTGGTGGGAAAGCGTAGAGGCCGGTAACAGCAACTTCGCCTTCGACAATATGAGTTTCAACAGCATAGGAAGTGGTACTTACCTCAAGGACGGAAAGGCTACTATGTCATCGGGGAAATCCCTTTCCAAGCTGATCGGTGTATTCGGGAGGGTCAACTACAACTGGAAAGATCTGATCATAGCATCAGCCTCTCTCAGATACGAGGGATCAACGAAATTCGGTGCAGACCACAAATGGGGATATTTCCCAGCAGCATCACTCGCATGGGAGATTGCAAAAATGCCTTTCATGGCTCACCACAAGGACATTGTGCAGAGCCTCAAGCCGAGAATTTCATACGGTGTTACAGGACGTTCTGACTTCGATGCATACAAGTCTTTGTCGACATACAGCTCCAACGGAACATACTTCATGGACGGAGACTGGGTTACGGGCTTTGCTCCTTCAGTCAACGCCAACCCCAACCTCGGATGGGAGAAGCTCGTGGCTGTAAATGTCGGTGCTGACTTCTCTCTACTTAAAGGTAGGCTCAGAGGTTCATTTGACTGGTACAGAAGGCAGTCCAAGGATCTTCTCTACAACTATACAGCACCTCAGCCACCATTCGTATGGTCAAGCATTCTTGTGAATGTAGGTACTACCACCAATTCAGGTGTCGAGGTCTCTCTAGAAGGTGACATAATCGCGCACAAGAACTTCGGTTGGACAATGAGCGGCAATTGGTCTTATGGCCAGACCAAGCTCACCAAACTCTCCAACTCAGTCTACCACGCCTCTTATGTAGACCTCTACCAGAAGCCGGGCGTCGGAACAAGCGAATATTTCTTCCGCATTCAAGAAGGAAGTAAGGTAGGTCAGTTCTACGGCTACAAGTTCGCCGGTGTATCTGAGTCAGGAGACATGATGGTATATGACAAGGAAGGCAAAGAGGTACCTGCAGCCAGTGCAGTACCTGAGGATAAGGAATATATCGGCAACGGTACGCCACAGCATTTCGTATCTTGGTCCAATACATTCAGATACAAGAACTTTGACCTCAACCTGTTCTTCCATGGAGCCTTCGGATACGAGATTTTCAACATGCGCAAATACGGCATGGGACTCAAGGGTTGCGGTACCGACAACGTACTTCGCTCAGCATACCTCGAGGACAAAGACCTGATAACAGGAGGCGGTGTCATCTCATCTTATTTCCTTGAGAGCGGCAACTATTTCAAGCTTGAGAACGTTACCTTGGGATACAATTTCACTCCGAAGAACACAGATATCTTGAGCAGTCTCAGGGTATATCTGTCGGCCAAGAACCTCTTCACTCTAACAGGGTACTCAGGCAATGACCCATCAATAGTAGGCGTCAACGGCCTTACCCCGAGTGTGGACGTAACAAGCGCATATCCTCTCGCCACACAGGTGACACTCGGTGTGACTTTGAGATTCTAATCGCTTAATGAATTTGAAGATATGAAACGTAATATTTTAAAATATATAGCAATCGTCTCAGGAGCATGTCTTGGCATAACTTCCTGCTTCAATCTTGACGAAGAAGTCTTCGACAGGGTTGACAAGAACATCTACTACTCTGATGAGAACAGTGTGAAAGGTGCTGTTGCCGCAATATACAACAAGGCGGCAATGAGCTACGCTGAATATTTCTACTATCTGCAGGAATTCTCTGCAGACCAGATTGCATGGAGAAGTTGGAACGGCGGTCTGTGGGGATATGACGAGGCCCAGAAATTCGTACTCTCATGCCAGAACTGGAACGCTGACTCCAAGATCATACAGCAGACCTGGGAGACGGCATGGACTACTATAGGACTATGCAACAACGTTGTATACGATCTTGGAAGGATTACTCCTGAAGAGGTGAAAATGAGCCAGGAGAAGATCAACTCATACATCGCTGAGGTGAGGACTCTACGCGCCTGGGCATATTACAATATATTTGAGATCTGGGGAGGTGCACTGCCACTCAATATATCTGTAAGTTCGGATGTGCCTCCTACCGCTGATCCTGACTTCGCGACAAGCTGCCACAAGATCTACAACTTCATCATGACTGAACTTGACGAAAGTTGTGCTGCTCTACCCAAGAACGAGATCAACAGGATGAACCAGGCAGCCAACCGCATAATCAAGGCAAGGCTTCTGCTCAACAGCCAGATATTCATCAGTGAAGATCATTTTGCCGAATGTGCAACTCTCTGTCAGGATATTCTTGACGGGGACTTCGGCACATACAGTCTCGCCAAAGACTACAGGGACATCTATTCCATCAACAACACATCATGCCCTGAGGTCATCATGGCTTTCGCTTATGAAGACGGCAAGATGGAAGGTGCCTGGATGAGGGACATGCCCTTCCTTCCCTACAATATATGGGAATACATAGGTGAACCTATAGCCAAGCAGGACGGTTGGAACTGCGTATGCCTCGCTCCTTCATTTGACAACTCCGGCACTGTGCTTACGGCAGGTGGCACTACAGGTGCAAAATGCTTCCTCGATGCTCCCTACAATGACAAGCTCGGTGCTATCTATGAGAGGTTCAGCGACAAGGACATAAGGAAGAAGAACTATACATGCGACGCTTCCGGCAATTTCAGCGGAATGTTCCTCAAAGGCGCTATCAAAGCCAACTATGGTACAGGAGCCGCCCTCAAGGCTGATGCCGACAGGGACGGACAGGATCTTGTATACGTAGACCAGGTAGGAACATTCCTCGGCAAGGGCCGGGCTCTTGAAGACGTCATGTCACCGAGATGGGGCGAGACCAACTCAGGAGTAAGGCTCATCAAGTATCCTATGTATTCTGCCGAGACAGGCTACAATTTCAAGGACATTGACGAAGTGGAGTTCAGACTCAGCGAAGTCGTATTCATGCTTGCAGAGTGCAAGATGAGAGGAGGTGATCTCGAAGGTGGCAAGGACCTTGTCAACTCCGTAAGGGAAAGATATTTCTCTCCTGCAGACTGGACAACTGAAAAAGACAATCCGGGACGCGGATTCAGCAAGTTCGACCTCGACTGGATGCTTAACCAGTGGGGGCAGGAATACCTCGGAGAGGGACGCCGCAGACGCACTGATCTCAGGAGATTCGACAAATTCACTCAGGGACAGTGGTGGTTCTTCGGACGCACATCGGAGACGGCATTTGACTTGCCCGCAAAACGCGACCGCAAATACGAATGGTTCCCGCTTCCTTCAAGCGCACTCAAGGTCAATCCGGGCCTTATACAGAATCCTGATTATACTAAATAGCGCAAACGATGAAAATCAACAGATATATTTTACCGATAGCCCTTGCCTGCGGCATGCTGGCGGGCTGCAGCAATGACGAAATCGTATTCGACCACGAACTTCCAGCTTTTGACACCAAGGAAGGAAGCATACTTCTTGAGGTGATAGCTCCAAAAGAGACTCCCGATGATGCAAAGATCTTCATCTCCGGAGAATTCAACGGAGGCGATAAGGCAGCAATAGGAGACCTTAGGTGGCAACTTGAGAAGTCATCAAAGATCAGTGGAAAATGGGGTATTTATCTTGACCCGACCACCTTCATACAAGGCAAGAGTCTTGCAGACGGATACCATTTCGTATCAGATACTGACGGAGAGGAAAGGACTGCCCTCGGAGACACTGTCGTCCGTACGCTATCACCTGAGCCCGGCACTCGTACAAACATCTATGTAAGCAAGTGGAAATCATTCTTCGACAAGCCTGTAGAGATCGTTCACGACGGATACGTCGTATATGTAGAGGACAATACCGGTTGGGATGCCACTGCCCTTTACTGCTACGGGGACAAGGAAGTCTGCGGGGCATGGCCAGGGAAGCTTCCCGATGGCACGGAGACTATCGACGGCAAGACTTACAAATACTTCGATATGGGAGCTGCCCATACAGGCATGACTCTCACATTCATCTTCAATAACAATAACGGTGGGCAGCAGGTGGAGAACTTCGATGTCCTGAAGAAGAATGTTCTGAACAAGAACTATTTCTTCAGCATAGACGCCACTACCGCTACTGCCGTGGATGTAGCCCAGAATCACTGGTTCTATGTACTCGCTCCCGCTTGGGACGCCCTCGCTCTCTATACATGGGGCAATGATGTGGAACTGTTCGGATCCTGGCCTGGTACTGTCGCAGATGCTTCGACAGCTACAATAGTCGGCAACACATACCGCAAGATAGCCATACCGGCTTCCGCAACAGGCCAAATGGTCAATGCTATCTTCAACAACAATAATGGAGGTGAGCAGGCTGCCGACCTCAATATAGCTGCCATCGAGGAACGTGACTACTATATCCTCGTGCAGGACAAGGTTTCATATGAGGTCAACCCTCAGAAGCCCGAGCCGCCGACAGCACCGGAGACAAGCTTCACCATATACATTGAGGACAAACTTGGCTGGGACCTGTATGTACATTACTGGGTAGACGGTGGCATTACCACTACCTGGCCGGGCTCACATGCAACAGAGACCAAAGAAGTGGACGGAGTTACCTATAAGTATTTCGCCATCGACAAGCAGTTCGAGGAACAGAGCGTAGGTGTCATATTCAGCAACAACGGAAGCGACACCGAGAGATTTCAGACAAGTGCCGTATTCGACTCGGACAAATACTACAGGCTTGAATCATCTGGTGTGTCTGAGGTAAAGAAATAGAGATTTCTCAATACACGACATATGAACCATAAATTTTTATCATTCATATTGCCGATTATGTTACTACACTCTACTACGGGGTGTAGTAACTCCGGTAATATGGGCAAGGATAACGAGGCAGAAACAGACTACAGGCCTAACGTGGTCATCTATGAGGCCAACCCAAAGGTATTTGCCGAGAAAAATACCCTTAATGCTATCTCAGCACGGATAGATGCCATCCATAGTCTTGGAACTGACATACTGTGGATCATGCCGATCTACGAGCAGGGAGTCAAAAATGCTGTCGGCTCACCCTACTGTGTCAGGGACTACAAAGCGATAAATCCGGAATACGGCACAGTATCGGATCTTAAGGCCCTTGTCAAGAAAGCTCATGGAGAGGGTATGAAAGTCATTCTCGACTGGGTGGCCAATCACACGTCATGGGACAATGCATGGATTACTGAGCACAAGGACTGGTACACGCAGAAGAACGGAGAGATAATCTCTCCCGAAGGCTTCAACTGGGCAGACGTGGCTGACCTGAACTATGACTCCCAGCAGATGAGACAGGCTATGATTGAAGCCATGGCCTATTGGGTCAAGGAGGCCGATATAGACGGTTTCAGGTGCGACTATGCAGAAGGAGTACCAAATGATTTCTGGGCCGAGGCCATCAAATCCGTAGCCAAGGCCAAGGGTGGCAGGGACAAGGTATTCATGCTGGCAGAAGGCAACAACGTCAAGTTGTATGAAGCGGGGTTCGATGCCGTATATTCATGGAACACACCGTACCGTGTAAAGGACTTGTTCGATGGAAAACTTACTGTGAGCGGACTCACCGAGTTCTTCAAGGAAGACAACAGTGGTGTACCCGAGAGCGCATACAGGATGAGATATACAACCAATCATGACATGACGGCAAATGATGAGTCTCCTATCACAGCGTTCGGAGGAAAAGACGGTGCCATGGCGGCCTTTGTACTTACAGGCATGATGTCCGACTGCATGATGATCTACAGCTCTCAGGAAATAGCCTATCCGAAGACCCTATCTTTCTTTACATATAATGTACTAGACTGGGATTCTGATAAGGAATACACGCAAGAGTTGTGCACCTTCATGCAGATCCATGCCAAGACAGCAAAGTTCCGCAAGAATACCCCAGAATTGATACAGACAACGGGCGGCGGAGTTGCCGTGTGGCTTGACGGAGGGCAGGGCAATGGAATGCTTGCCGTAATCAACACTTCTGGCTCGACAGTTCAGATTAAAGTGCCTATGGAGCAGGCAGGAAAGTCAAGCTATGACGAGACAGCAGGAAGCACGACCACGATACCGCAAGTCCTTGATATGAAGCCTTACGAATACAAAATCTACACAATAGAACAATAATGATTAGGACACTGTTCCTTTCCGCCATAGCGGCTACAATTATCTTTATGGGGTCCTCCTGTGGGAAAGATCCCATAAGGATTATCAAGAACCCGACAACCAACGAAACGGAAGAGGCCTATCCTGATAAGGCTTCTGGTATAAATGTATCCCCTGCACTTCCGAATGCAGATGGCCCGTGTACAATCACATTCACACCATCTTCTGGTTCAGACTTCTACGGGTACACCGGAGAGGTATATCTTCATACTGGAGTCATATACGAAGACGTATGGATGCATCTACCTGCAGAATGGGGCGAGAACACGGCCAAATGCAGGATGATAGCCGAAGGTGAGAATGTATGGAAGCTGTCACTTACGCCAACTATCAGGGAATATTTCGACTCTGGTGACACTCCTGTACAGAAGCTCGGGTTCGTAGTCAGGAACGGTGACGGCTCTATGCAGACCTCTCCGGACCAGTTTGTCTCAGTCACAGACGAAAAATATGCCTATACTCCGTTTGAGCCTGACCCGATAGTAAATGAGCAACTTCCTTCAGACATGAATCCGGGGATCAACTACAATGACGATGGTTCTGTCACTCTCGTGCTTCTTGACAAGGACACCAAAGGAAAGAGTCATGACTACTGCTACCTTATTGGGGATTTCAACGGCTGGAAAAGGGAGAGCGAATATGCGATGAAGAGAGACGAAGTTGCTGGCTGCTGGTGGACGACTCTGACTGGCCTCGACAAAAGAAAGGAATATATGTTCCAATACAGGATCGGGGACGAGGATAGCGACACTCGTATCATTGATCCTTATACTGAGATTGTATATGACCCTTGGAATGACGGTTACATACCATCGTCTACTTATCCTGACATGCCTTCATACCCCTCAGGGACAAAGGATTTCGTCTCAGCATTCGAAATCGGAGTTCCTGAGTACGAGTGGAAGAGCGGAGACTTCTCTATCAAAGATCCAGACAACCTTATAATATATGAGCTGTTGCTGAGGGATTTCTCTGAAAGCAAGGATCTGAATGGGGCTATGCAGCATCTTGACTATCTCGAAGACCTTGGAATCAATGCGATAGAGCTTATGCCAGTGCAGGAATTTGAAGGCAATTCAAGCTGGGGATACAACCCATATGCTTATTTCGCTCTTGACAAAGCCTATGGCACGCGCGATATGTACAAGAAGTTCATCGACGAATGCCACAGCCGGGGTATTGCAGTCATCTTCGATGTCGTGTACAATCAGGCTACCGGAGCACACCCATATGCCAAGATGTACTGGGACTCAAAGAACAACAAGACCCTGCCTGAAGACCCTTGGTTCAATCCTGACGCTCCACATCAGTTCAGTGTATTCCAAGACTGGAATCATAGCAACCCAAAGGTCAGAGAATATATCAAGCAGAATCTCCGCTTCCTTCTTGATGAATACAAGGTAGATGGATTCCGCTTCGACCTTACGAAGGGATTTACACAGAACTCAGGAACGGAGTCATCGTACGATGCATCTCGCGTGAGCTATCTCAAGGAATACAACGAGGCGATCAAGGCGGTCAATCCCGATGCCGTAGTGATACTTGAGCATTTTGTAGATCCTGAGAACCAGGTGCTTGGAGAGGCCGGTATGAAGGTATGGCGCAATTGTAATGTAGCCTATCGTGACGCTCTTGCAGGCAGATCTACAAGTCTGGAAAGCCTCAGAGAGCCTTATGGTGTACCTTTCGGAACATTCGTAGGCTATATGGAAAGTCATGACGAGGAAAGGGTCTGCTATACAGGTAATTCTGAGGACGGAAGCAAAGCAGTATCCTCTGTGGCGCTGGAATCCAAGATGCGTAGGGCCGCCCTTAATGCAGCATTTTTCCTCACTGTACCTGGGCCTAAGATGATATGGCAGTTCGGGGAACTCGGATATGACTATTCTATCTATTACAATGGAGACAGAACTGCTGAGAAGCCCACGGGTTGGGACTATCTGGAAGTTCCTGCACGCAAAGAGCTTCATGACACATACAAGAAGCTGATAGAATTTAGGAAGGACAATCCCGAGTTTTTCACTTCCGATGCCGGATTTAGATGGTATGTCGGGACGGGAGACTGGGATTACGGTCGATTTGCCTTCGGAGAGACTAATGACAAGACATTTGCCGTTATGGGCAATTTCACATCCTCGGACAAGGACATTACCATTCTGTTGCCGTCTGACGGCACTTGGTGGAACTATTTCGACAGGAGTGAGAGTTGGACCGGAAGTTCAGCTACTGCATGGCTCCGAACGGGAGAGTTCAAGATATTAGTAAATTATCAGTAAAATGAAATATAGGATATTGACACCTTTTATAAGTTGTATGGCATGTTTAGGCGCATGTAGCGGTAGCACTGATGGCATACCTGGCGTTGCAGACTCTACTCCTGATCAGATTGCAGGAGTAGAGCCACCCACATGGTGGACTGGGATGAAGACTGATCTCCAGTTGATGGTACGCGGAGAAGGTATCTCCGGATACGATATCTCAGTGGCAGGAGGAAAGGGAGTTTACGTAAAGGCAGTCCATAAGGCCGACAGTCCTAATTATCTGTTTGCCGACATCGAAATTTCAGACAAGGCTGCCGCAGGGACATATTATCTTGTATTCTCTAACAACGGTAAGGCAGCATTCAAGTATCCTTATGAGATAGCATCCCGAAATGAGGGATCTGCCACTCGCACAAGCTTCGGCACTTCCGACATGGTCTACCTTATAATGCCCGACCGATTTGCCAACGGAGATCCGTCCAATGACAGCACGGAAGATACTACCGAGAAAGCTGACAGGGAAGCTTACTTCGGAAGGCACGGAGGTGATATACAGGGCATCATCGACCATCTTGATTATATATCCGGACTCGGTGCTACTGCTATCTGGTGCACTCCCCTTCTCTCAGACAATGACAGACGCGGCTCTTACCACGGCTATGCGTGCACTGACTATTACAAGATAGACCCGAGATTCGGCAGCAATGTCCTGTATAAGGAGTTTGTAGACAAGGCTCATGGGAAAGGTCTCAAGGTCATAATGGACATAGTCACCAATCACTGTGGCCTGGGGCACTGGTGGATGCAGGATATGCCGTTCAAAGACTGGGTGCACAATTTCGACAATTATACCCAGACCAACCACTGTTTCTCGACACAAATGGATCCGAATGCTTCGGAATATGACCGCAACATCGAGGAGAGCGGCTGGTTCGTACCTGGAATGCCAGACATGAACCTTGATAATCCATTTGTACTCAAATATTTTCAGCAATGGGCAATATGGTGGATCGAATACTCGGGGCTAGACGGATTTAGGGTTGATACTTACCCGTACAATGAGAAAGAGCCCATGAGTCGCTGGTGCAAGGCGGTGAGTGACGAATATCCAGGCTTCAACATAGTTGGGGAATGCTGGACCGGATCTATACCACAGCTTGCTTACTGGCAAGGAGGAAATGCCAACAAGGACGGCTTTAACTCACATCTCCCGTCAATAATGGATTTTCCTTTGATGGACGCCATACGTGCCGGTGTCGCGACAGATAGTCTGCAATGGGGCAACGGGCTTAGCAAGATCTACGATTGCCTGTCACATGACTTTGTGTACCATGACCTTGGAAAAATGCTCATCTTTCCAGGTAACCACGATACAGACAGGATCGGAGACGCAATCCGTAAAAATCCCGATAGGCTCAAGATTGTGATGACGCTTATGGCCACAATCAGAGGCATACCACAGATATTTGCCGGAGACGAGATGATGTTCGTTTCCAAAGACCTGTCTCAGGGACACGGAGGCCTACGGGTTGATTTCCCTGGAGGCTGGCAAGGTGATGAGTTTAATCTATTTACCGCTGAGGGACGCGCCGCGGCTACTGTAAACACTGACGGAAATCCCATATCCGCAGGACAGATGGCCGAGCTGCATGACTTCACTGCCAGACTATTCAATTGGCGCAAGGGAAAGGAGGTGATACACAGCGGGAAGACACTGCATTTCCTCACAAGGGACAACACTTACGGATATTTCAGATACAATGACACTGAAGCCGTATTTGTGTTCATCAACAACTCCCGCGGCAAGAAAACCGTGCCATGGTCTCACTATGCCGAGATCGCAAATAGCCTTAGCAGCGGTCACAATGTGCTCACGGGTGAGGCGGTAGAAGTATCTGACTCCTCGGTAGTCGCACCTCGTTCTGTGATGATAGTGGAGTTTGACAGAATAAAGGGCGATTAACCTCGATATTGCGGCTCATCTTTCTGATAACGATACCATTATTAGAATATTTTTCATTACTCTGAAGCCTTGAGAGCAGAAGGAAACTGTTTGAACGTCTCTCATAAAATTTATAATGATTAAAATTCCAATATGACATTACATTTATTCATGGCAGGAGTCGCTCTCATTGCAGGAGCAACTGCCAATGCCTATTCCTCGGAAACTTATCATACGGAATCTCACGATAACATGTCGGGAAGCAGCACCGCGTTGCAGCCCTGCGCAAAAGCGGATACCCTTCATTCACCTGATGGCAACCTCGTGCTCAGCTTTTTTTCCGACAATAATGGACAACCGACTTACAGCCTTGATTACAAAGGACGTCCTGTAATACTTCCGAGCACTCTCGGATATGTGCTTAGGGGCGATCTCAAGGCAACCGTGATCTCTTTTGAGGGAGACAAAGGCGTGAAGAAAGACGCTCACGGCAAGGTGTCCTTCCATGACGGGTTCAGTGTCGAGTCTATCGGACGCAAATCCTTCGACGAGACATGGAGTCCGGTCTGGGGAGAGGAGAAGAAGATCCGCAACCACTACAACGAATTGGCCGCCAATCTTGTACAAACAGCCACAGGCAGACGCATGACCATAAGATTCAGGCTTTTCAACGACGGTCTCGGATTCAGGTACGAATTCCCGGAGCAGGAAAAATTGTCTTATTTCGTGATAGCGGAAGAGTTGACACATTTTGCAATGGCTGGGGATCACAAGGCTTTTTGGATTCCCGGAGATTATGACACTCAGGAGTATGATTACACAGAGTCAAGGCTCTCCGAGATTGGAAACCTGATGCCCAAGGCTGTCACAGGCAATTCGTCACAGACTGTATTTTCTCGCTACGGGGTACAGACCTCTCTCCAGATGAAAAGTAATGACGGTCTGTACATCAACATACACGAAGCCGCGCTGAAGGACTACTCCTGCATGAATCTTGAGCTTGACCCTAAGAATCTTACATTTGTCTCTCACCTAACTCCGGATGCACAGGGATGGAAAGGCTACATGCAGACTCCTTGCACAAGCCCTTGGAGGACAGTGCAGGTAAGCGATGACGCAAGGCAGTTGTTAGCTTCAAGGCTCATCCTCAATCTCAACGAGCCGTGTGCCTACGATGACGTGTCCTGGATACGTCCTGTCAAGTATGTTGGAGTATGGTGGGAAATGATCACCGGCAAAAGCAGCTGGAACTACACTGACGAGTACCCTTCGGTAAAGCTCGGCGTGACCGACTTCGCGCACAGCAAACCCAACGGCAGACATGGGGCAAATAATGAGAATGTACGCAAATACATAGACTTCGCCGCCGAGAACGGTTTTGACCAAGTACTTGTGGAAGGATGGAACATAGGCTGGGAAGACTGGGCCGACAAGAGCAAGGACTATGTGTTTGACTTCGTTACTCCGTATCCAGACTTTGACATAAAGGCATTGAACGAATATGCCCACTCAAAGGGCATAAGGTTGATGATGCACCACGAGACATCTTCGTCAGTAAGGAACTACGAGAGGCATATGCAGGCAGCCTACAACCTAATGGAACATTACGGATACAACTCAGTGAAAAGCGGCTATGTCGGAGATATATTGCCACGAGGCGAGCACCACTACGGGCAGTGGATGGTGGGTCACTATCTCTATGCCGTGACAGAGGCTGCAAAGCACCATATTATGGTAAATGCGCACGAGGCTGTAAGGCCTACTGGGCTATGCCGCACTTATCCCAACCTTATCGGAAACGAGGCTGCAAGGGGGACTGAATATCAGGCTTTCGGTGGAAGCAAGCCTTTCCATGTGACGATTCTTCCGTTTACGAGACTCAACGGTGGTCCAATGGACTATACTCCCGGTATCTTTGAGCAGGACCTCAAGAAATTCTGCAGCAATACTTCTCATGTCAACGCGACTATAGCAAACCAACTTGGCCTATACCTTACGATGTACTCCCCGCTGCAGATGGCGGCTGACCTGCCGGAGCATTATGAGCAGTTCGAGGATGCTTTCCAGTTTATCAAGGATGTACCTGTGGACTGGAAGGAGAGCCGGTATCTTCTTGCCGAACCAGGCGACTATATTGTAGTGGCCCGCAAGGCAGCCGACGCAGATGAGAAGAGTCCGGAATATGCAGTCAAGGCAGCAGGCAAATGGTTTGCAGGCGGTGTAAATGACGAGAACGCAAGAGAAGTCAGCTTCCATACCGACTTCCTCGATCCGGGCCGAAAATATCTGGCAAAGATCTATGCCGATGCAGAGGATGCCGACTACAAGACAAAGCCTCAGGCCTATGTCATCTATGAGAAGAAGGTGACATCAAAGAGCACCCTGAAGCTTCACATGGCTCCAGGTGGAGGCTTCGCTATTGAATTCGAGGAGGTACAATAGGCTATCTCCTGTCCACGAGTGCTACATTAAATCATAATTCCGCCCCTTGCCGTTATTGGCAAATGGCGGAATCATAGTCATAGTCTTCCTTATCTGAACCCTATTTTAGTCTTGGAAGAGTCCACTATTCTCTCGATGCGGCACAACTCCATTATATCCCGAAAGGCAACTGTACTATCATCAGACAAGATTGCCGCCACCGTCCTCTTACGGCAGATATTTTCTATCTCCCCTCCTGAAAGATCGTATGCCTTGGCAAGCTCCGATGCTTCTTCAGGAGAGAGATCGGGCATCATGGTCCTCCATATCTGCACCCTTGCCTCCAAGGTGGGACGTGCAAAGCGTACCTTGTAGAGGAAACGCCTCTCGAACGCCTTGTCCAAATTGGTCGTAAGATTGGTTGTCGCTATCATGATCCCTTCCAAAGACTCCATTTCTTGCAAGATGATATTCTGGAGCGAATTCTCCATCTTGTCCACAGCCTTTGAGGCACCTTCCATCCTTACTCCGAAAATGGCGTCAGCTTCATTAAACAGCAATATTGGCGCAACTTCAGCACCCTTGCATATATTGCGGTATCTGTCAAACAGTTTCTTGATATTTTTCTCACTCTCCCCTACCCAACAGCTCTTGATCTTGTCCACATCTACGCGCAATATATTACGCCTTGTCGCGCGTGCAAGTTGATACACAGTCTCAGTCTTGCCGGTACCTGGTGAGCCATAAAAAAGGCTGCAGAAGCCCTGTCTCATGCCGGCACTGCGCATACGCTCCTGTACCTGCGCGAATCGGTCTGGGGAAAGTATGGCTTTTAGCTCTGCGACCTGCCTCGATTCCGAAGGATTGTACACAAGACTCTTCGGGGGAAAAGAATCAAATCTGATCAATCCTTCATCGGACTTCGAGCTTGTCTCCAGATTAAGTTCGCAAAGCAACTCTGTCTTGGCATATTCAGTAAGTTTGAAGGCGTCAGACCTTGCCATTCCTTCGTTATTCACGTTCTCTATCAGATTATGAGCGAAAAGCGACATACTTCTTGTCTTGAGGCCTCGCTTGACAAAAAATGGGATTTCGCCATCATCATAAAGAGTTTCTATATCATAGAAAGAGATGCAATCATCCGCACTATTCACAAAGGAATTAGCCATGAAAAGAAACAGCATCTGAGCATCAGCAAAGAGACCGAATCGGGCTAATGTACGGGCAAAATGAGTATCCTTAATCTCGTCAAGGCATTCATTGGTCTGTAATTCGAGCATGTCATATGTCAGCTCATCATCACCTTTATCCCGAATAAGTTTGTCTATACGATCAAAGAAAGCAAGCAGGTCTGTAATAGGCTCCCTGACATACACATAGGGTTGATTTGACTTAATAGCGCCTATTACGTCAGACGGCACACGGTAAGTTATATTGTCGCGCTTTCTTGAAGCACGCAAATAATGCTTCTCCTCCAAGACATCAATCTCCGAAGAGAGCCGCAATATCCTTGTGGTACTGCAACCGATATGGCCCGACACATCGCGAAGAGAGATGGAACTGTCGTCACTCTTGTCTACGAATATCGCCAGCATGACGGACTGCATCGGAGACAGGCCTAATATGCGCGAGGCATACCGTATCGGAACAGAGGCCTTCTCAAAGAAAGCCTTGTCAAGTTTGCTGTCCTTAGCAATCTCGACTATCTGCTCAAATGCTTCAAGTATACTCTTCGGCCTTGCAAAATGTTTCTCCTCAGACTCTTTGTCAGCAACAAGCTCGCTCTTCCTCTCACATTCCTTGGCCCTCTGTAAAAGATCTTTCATAGTATTTATTGATGTCATTACGATGCAAAAGTAACATCATGATGTACCACTTATCGGTACAAGTTCAAGATTTTTCGATGCAATTTCGACTTTGGAAGATGAAGTGTACTGGAGGACCGGGCTGATGACAATGATGACAATGATGACAATGATGACAAAGATGACAAAGATGGCAATGGCTGGAAAGGACCATTAGAGAAGAGTTGAATCATTTCAAAACAATTTCTAAATTTGTCTTATAACGGGTTCAACAAAAGCCACATACACATGAACAGCACCCAGAAATACACATGGCTTATAGAAACCATAAGACAGGCCGGGAAGATCTCCCTTCGGGATATATGCGACCGATGGGAGCGCAACAAGGAAATGAGCGACTACAAGCCTTTGACACGTAGTACTTTCAACCGATGGATAGCGGGAATTTTCAACACATTCGGGATAATAATCTCTTGCCAAAGGGCAGGAGGATACCTTTATTTCATAGAGAATCCAGAAGATATCGATAACAACAGGCTGAAGAAATGGATGCTTGATTCTTTTGCTGTCAGCAACCTTGTAGGAGAGAACCTTTCCCTCAAAGACAGGATACTGGTTGAAGATATTCCATCCGCACACAAATATCTGTCACTGCTGATTGAGGCAATGAAAGACAACCACCAGATAATGATGACCTACCGCGGATTCAACATGGAGCAGGAACATACGTTTACCGTAGCTCCTTACTGCGTGAAACTATTTGACAGCCGCTGGTATGTACTCGCACACAATGACAAATATAATGATCTGAGAATCTACGGACTTGACCGTATCCGCAAGCTTGAGATAATCGCCTCGAAGTTTACATTGCCGAAAGACTTCTCTGCAAGTGATTATTTTGCAGACTACTATGGTATTGTCACGGACAAGGACACAAACGTGGAGAGAATCGTCGTAAGAGCCTACGGACATCATATTGCCTATCTTGATTCGCGGCCCATGCATCATAGCCAGCAACTGTTGAAGAATTACGGTGAATATGCGGACTTCACAATGCGGCTTGTCCCTACTTATGACTTCATGATGGGGCTTCTCCAGAGAGGCGACATGATAGAGGTAATGTCTCCTGAATGGTTACGAAACAGGATGAAAGAATGGATATCCCAAATGGCTGACAGATACAAAGATGCAGATGAGAGGAAAGCGACCCCCTGAGATAGTCTGATGCAAGCTATATTCACAGTGTTCCTTCAGGAGAGCAAGCAGTCAACGTCCGCACAGTCCCCACGCAGTCTCAGACTAAGTTGTTTTGAAATGATCCCCGAATTTATTATGAGGATTATTCGAGGCAGCCTCGACTTTGGAAGAAGGAGTGTACTGGAGATATCGGACTGATGACAAAGATGAAAATGGCCGGGAAAGACCATAAGAGAAGAGACGAATCATTTCAAAACAGCTTCTTATCAAAGCTTATACTTAAGGATTTCCAACTGCTCCGGAGTATAAAGAATACTATCGATAAAATCAGGGGCGAAATGGGCAAGGAGCAAGAATGCTGCAAGAAAGATAACACTAAGGGTAACTACGATGCAGACTGTCAAGATGACCGCACGGCGAAACCGACGTTGTCTTGATATCGTTTGTCCATTCTCCTTGCTCATGATGTCCAATCCGTCTCCTGGCTTCTTCTCCTCGGACGGCTCGCTCACAGATTCTTCTTCTCTGGCAGAGGCTGTCGCATCTTCCTCAATGGATTCCTGACATAGCACTATGACATCTCTATCCGTGGAATCCTCAGCTAATTCGCGCTGCGATTTTGCCCGATCCTCGGTGGCAACGGAAGCGGAATTGTCGGAGACATCCTCCACATTCTGCTCATCGGGACTGACGACATTCTGCACATCGCGGCTGACCATATTCTTAACATCGCAGCTAGCGATATTCTGCACATCGCGGCTGACCATATTCTTAACATCGCAGCTAGCGATATTCTGCACATCGGAGCCATCTATAGGGACTTTCTCAATATCATGTCCCCCAACGCTCTCAGACTCAACCGGCACAGATGATTCCGAAGTTGGGACTTCGACTATCTCTGAGCTGGCCTGAGATGACTCTGTCTCTGTAGAATCTACAAAAGGCTCAGTCAAAATACTGGCCTGAATTGGTTTCGTGAGAGATTTCAGAGACAGGGGCTCAAGTCCGAATCCTTGCGGATAAAGATCAAGATCTTCATCCGGTACAAAGAAAATGTTGTTCTCCCTTGTCGCACGAAGACGGCCTAATCCTGGGAACTCGAGCGTCTTCTTAGTATGAAGAATTGCCTTCATCTCCGAGAGAAAATCCTTCAATATGGAATAGGAGAGCTCTTTGTCGATATTGTTTGAAGCAGCATACAGATCTGAGATAATCCTGTCATCTGCCTCTTCTAACTGACGGAAATAAAGCCTTCTGTAGGGAGGATTGACCGTATAGCCCTTATCCGCGAAAGTTGAGGGGACAATCTCAGATTCGAACATCCCGACTCCGGGCAGAATAACCTCGGAAGAATCGAGAAGTCGGTCCTTTACCATTTTGGACAGAAGATCTATATCCATAACTATGAAACAGTTAAATAAATCAAAAGCTCTATTTGAGAGAGATATTAATACAAAGATAATAAGTTAAGTTCAAAATCCGTAAAAAGGGCACATGCAAAAAAACATAATTTTTTATCACAAAAGTTTGCACTTTCATCTTTTTGTATTACCTTTGCAATCCCGTTTGAAACACGGGACAATAAATTCCTGAATAGCTCAGTTGGTTAGAGCATCTGACTGTTAATCAGAGGGTCCCAGGTTCAAGTCCTGGTTCAGGAGCAATATCGGAAGATATAGCTTGGGAGCATAGCTCAGTTGGTTCAGAGCGTCTGCCTTACAAGCAGAGGGTCGGGGGTTCGACTCCCTCTGCTCCCACAGAAAGCAGTTGCAGTGATGTAGCTGCTTTAATTTTATTACTTACTCGGGGATGTTTTGGTTTTGACAGCATTGATGTCGGGTGGTAAGCACGTCGTGCATGTGGCGCATTGGCACGTAAATCTCGGTGGCCATAAATTTAGTTGCTGATAACAACTACGCACTCGCTGCGTAATTAACTAGGTTAATTACCTTAATCGAGACCGCCAAGGCTGCGGTTTTGACGAGTATCCCGCAGGCTTTAAGCCGATTATGTCCTGAGTTCGGGGTATCATTCAAATCGGATGCACGGAGGGACTCCTTTAAACTCCGCCAAGATTCAAAGGATAAGTCCTAGATAGCCTGCCTTCCGGCAGTCCGGGGCCGACAACCAAAGAAAGGATAAACGTGTAGAAAGCTGCTTGGTGCGGTGTTTGGACGGCGGTTCGAGTCCGCCCATCTCCACAATGTATATCAGCGCACTTATATTGAACCCTCATTTTCTTTCTCATCTAGAGGACAATCATTTGCGCTACACATAGCTCAATGATGCAGCTCGCTTGCACTTTTCTTTTGACCTTTCATCCTAATATTATTCTACTAAAGGTCAATCAACGGCATACCATCCTACTTTTTGTTCAGGCGACCAAACATCGAAAGTTTGTAGTATATTTGCTTTAAAGAGGACTTTGGGAAATGGTTTTGAAAGACGATAAAGTTAAGGCTAAGCCTTTTGTGAAGTGGGTTGGAGGGAAATCTCAACTTCTGGATGAGGTGAGACGGTCTCTGCCTGTTGATTTGAGCAGGAGAAAATGCATTACTTATGTGGAGCCTTTTGTCGGTGGCGGGGCTGTGTTGTTTTGGATTCTTCAGGAGTTTCCGAACATTGAGCAGGCTGTCATCAATGACATCAACCGGGAACTTGTTTGCACCTATTCTGTCATCAAGAATAAGGTTGAAGAACTGATCGAGGTATTGGCAGAGTATCAAGCATCATATCAGGCTTTGGATAATGACGATAGGAAGGATTATTTTCTCGAAAAGCGTAGTCGTTACAATGAGCATCCGGAGAGCAATGTCGAGACTGCTGCGTTATTCATATTCTTGAACAGAACCTGTTTTAACGGGTTGTATCGTGTCAATTCAAAGGGGGCGTTCAACGTTCCGTTCGGGCGGTATGCTAACCCGAAGATTTGCGATGCAGAGACTTTGAGGGCTGATTCAGAACTTCTTAAACGGGTGACGATCCTTTGTGGGGATTTTGCACAGACAGAGGAATATGCTGACGAGCATTCAGTTTTCTATTTTGATCCCCCTTATAAGCCTATTACGGTGACATCTTCTTTTACTTCTTATTCAAAGGAAGGTTTCGATGACGAAGAACAGATTCGTTTGAGGGATTTTTGCAATCGCATTGCAGAGAAGAAGGCACTGTTTGTCGCAAGCAATTCGGATCCAGCGAAAGAAACTGCTTCTGGAAACTTCTTTGACAATATCTATCAGAGGTTCAGCATCAAACGTGTTTCCGCATCCAGAATGATTAATGCCAATGCCGCAGGACGTGGAAAGTTGTCCGAGATAATGATTACCAACATAATATAGCACATTATATGAGGGATTTTAACGCTTGGCTTGGTGAGTTTCGCAACTCCATTGCCGATTATAAATATTACATTGATTTTCCCAAGGTATTCGCCAATGTTGATGCGCTCAGGATTGAACTGAACATTCTTAACTCATTGATCGGATCACGAAATATCGAGGCCGATTTTGAGAATATAATCGAGCATTATCCGGAGACTCTAAAGTGCATTCCTATACTTCTGGCTAAACGCGAGATGGATATTTTCGCGATGGATGAAGAAGGAGCATTCTGCTACAATTTCGTGGCGAGAAACTATCCGACATCTCAGTATAAGGTCTTTATGAGAAAGACTGGATTGTTCGATCTTATGGAGAATCATCTGATTAATAATCTGGTGGACTATGTGACTGGCGTCGAGACTGGACTTGACTCTAACGGGCGTAAGAATCGTGGAGGTCATTTGATGGAAAATCTTGTTGATGGTTACCTCATTAAAGCAGGCCTTGTAAAAGGTGAGACCTATTTCAAGGAAATGTATATTCACGAGATTGAGGAAAAGTGGAATGTAGATCTGTCTTCAATCTCCAATAATGGAAGCGCAGAAAAGAGATTTGATTTCGTCATCAAATGTCCGAATATGATTTATGGCATCGAGACGAACTTCTATTCCAGTTCTGGCTCCAAACTGAATGAGACCGCACGGAGCTATAAGACAATAACATTGGAGACCAAGGACTTGGATTTCTTCAAGTTTGTGTGGTTCACTGACGGTCAAGGCTGGATAAATGCCCGGAACAATCTGAAAGAGACTTTCGATGTCCTTGAGAATCTCTATAATATCAAGGATTTGGAGGATGGTGTTATTTCAAATCTGATTCGTGTATGATTACTCCTTTCTTCAAGTCTGAGAATAAGGATTTCACTTTGGCTAAAGGTGATTGTATCGAACTTATGTCTCAATTTGAGTTTAAGTTTGATATGATTTTCGCAGATCCGCCATACCACCTGTCTAATGGGGGCATCAGCATTCAGAGTGGGAAAATGGTGTCCGTGAATAAAGGTGACTGGGATAAATCTAAGGGATTTGAAGAAGACTACCGGTTCGACAAGGCTTGGCTTTCGGCTTGTCGCGAGAAGTTAAAGAGTAATGGAACAATCTGGGTAAGCGGAACATATCACAATATCTTTTCTATCGCCCGATGCCTGACGGAGCTCGGGTTCAAGATTCTGAACTGCATTACTTGGGTGAAGACCAATCCCCCTCCTAACCTTTCGTGCCGGTATTTCACATACTCGGCTGAATATATCCTTTGGGCCAGGAAGGAGCAGAAAGTCGCTCACTACTTCAATTATGAGCTGATGAAGGAAATAAACGGGGGCACTCAGATGCGTGATGTGTGGACGCTTCCAGCTATAGCACGATGGGAGAAATCGTGTGGAAAGCATCCTACACAAAAGCCTTTATGCGTGCTTTCAAGGATTATTCAAGCTTCTACAGAACCGAGAGCGTGGGTATTGGATCCATTCACGGGCAGTAGCACGACAGGGATAGCGGCCAACTTGCTTGGGCGCAGGTTCTTGGGAATAGATATGGAGGATAAGTTTCTGGAGATCAGCAAGGCACGAAGAGAAGAACTTGACAATTTGTCTCTTCGCACTGAGTATCTGGAGAAACTACAAAAACAGGCAAAACTCTTCGAGGATAAGGACATTCGTGTCCTCAGCGAGCCGCCAGTTTATTATGGTGCAGCGTTGCCGTTCTAGATTAGTCCCACAATTCAGAGACACCAGAATACAGCATATATCTTCCGCTTCGATTCCAATAAGTAATGTCTTGCTCTATAAAAAGCCATTTGAGAACTTTGAATATAAGTTCAACAGAAAAGCCGGTTGCAAAATTATATTGCTGGTATTCAGCCTAACTGATCGCTTGGCAATTGTAAGTTTTGTCCAAAAGGTCTTTCAACTTGTTGAATTCTGATAAGTTCTCAGCTTTCTTGGCAACCAAATCATCTATGATATCCTGATGACTAGGACGATTACCGGTAGATATTACATTCCCATATTTTCCATACCGGAATTGAGTTCCTTCCACCCTTACCTCAAAATCAACACCTTTATTCAACTGGGTTGGACGTTTGAGGTAAATTCTTTTACCATTGGCTGTATCAACGTAATAGAAGTATTCAGAAACAGTTGATGATGTTCCAGAAGACTCTTTTAAGAATTCCTCAATCAATTTTTTCCTGTACTCGCCTTTAGTTTGCGCATTGATAGAAATTGTTTTTTCTGTAGCCATTGTTACTCAGATTGCAATAGTGTTATAATACTGGTATTCAAAGCCTTCGCAATCTTCTCCATATTGCAAAGCGTAATATTCTTTTCGGCACGTTCAATCATACCGATGCATGTGCGGTAAACGCCCTTTAATTTAATGCTTCAACCATATCTTCAAAGCCAACATGCAACAAAAAAACCGGCCAAAAGGTCGGTTTCTTATTTAATAGGTATGCTAGATATTAAATATCAGAAGGATCATCGTCTCCAGATGAATATTGTGAGATATTGTCATCAGGAAGGGTATTGCCTCCTTCGTCCGCTCCTCCTTCTCCTCCTTCATCTGAGGATCCAGACCCTTCCTCGTCAAGCCATCTCTCTATATCATCGGCATCGTCTGTCTTAACCTTAATCTTGACAAGATATATCGCCTCAGGTATCTCCACATTGACAGCGTAGAAACTTGTGCCATCAGGCTTGTCATACTTTACCAAGTCAGGCAGATAATCGCTGAAACCCTTCGGATACTTCTCCGCAAATGCAGCCGCAAGTTCTTTTGACATATTCTCATAACTTACAACCGCCCTCTTTTTCTGATTAGTCGCCATATTCACACTTGCTATGTTCTATTTCTTTTGATTTCGGGTGCAATAATAGAACATTTTCAAAAACTATACAAGAATTTCATTTATCACCCAACTACATTCTCTCCGGCAGTTCAATCCCAAGCAAACCCATAGCCTTCCTAAGCACATCAGCTACATTCTTGATCAGAACCAGCCTAAATGAAAGCAGTTCCTTATCTTCTTCCTGTAATATTCTCGTATCGTGATAATACTGGTTAAACTCTTTGGCAAGTTCATACGAGTAATTGGCTATCATCGCCGGAGAATAGCCCTCACCAGCTTCCTTCACCTTTGAAGGATAGGTATTCAGTAGTTTGATAAGTCTTATCTCCTTGGCGGAAAGCTTGGAAGAATCAGTATTTGCCAACAGTGCCAAAGGTATGCCCGCATCACCAGCCTTGCGCAAGATAGACCGTATCCTCGCATGTGTATACTGGATAAATGGGCCTGTATTGCCATTAAAGTCTATCGATTCAGACGGGTTGAAAAGCATAGTCTTCTTGGGATCGACCTTGAGGATGAAATACTTAAGCGCACCCAATCCAATCGTGTGGAAGAGAGTCTCCTTCTCATCGGCAGGCATATCAGCCAACTTGCCTGAAGCCTCTGATGTAGCCTTAGCCTCATTATACATCTTCTCTATAAGGTCATCGGCATCCACCACAGTCCCTTCTCTTGACTTCATCTTGCCATCAGGAAGCTCAACCATTCCGTAGGAAAGATGGAAGATATTGTCAGCCCAGTCAAATCCAAGCTTCTTCAATATAAGCTTGAGAACCTGGAAATGATAGTCCTGCTCATTACCTACGACATAGATATGCTCGTCAAGATGATATTCAGAGAATCTTCTCTCTGCGGTACCGAGATCCTGAGTTATGTAGACAGAAGTACCATCGGAGCGGAGCAAAAGTTTCCTATCAAGGCCATCGGCAGTCAGGTCGCACCATACAGAGCCGTCTGGATCACGGACAAAGACGCCTTTTTCAAGTCCCTTCTGGACAAGTTCCTTTCCCAACAGATATGTATCCGACTCAAAATATGTCCTATCGAAAGATATGCCAAGCGCCTTATAAGTCTCGTCAAAACCCTTAAGCACCCAGCTATTCATCTTCTTCCACAATGCACGTACATCAGGATCGCCCTCTTCCCACTTGACAAGCATCTCATGAGCCTCTTTGATACAGGGGGCATTCTTTTCTGCCTCTTCCTTGGACATTCCTCCCTCAACAAGGGAATCTACTTCCTCTCTGAAAATATTGTTAAAGTCGACATAGCAGTCACCGACAAGATGATCTCCCTTCTCTCCAGTAGACTCAGGAGTGCGGCCTTTGCCGTCTCTGAGCCACGCAAGCATCGACTTGCAGATATGCACACCTCTGTCATTGACAAGGGTCACCTCAGTCACATTGTTGCCACAGGCCTTCAGTATCCTTGAGACAGAATCTCCAAGAAGATCATTGCGCACATGACCGAGATGCAGCGGCTTATTGGTATTCGGTGATGAATACTCGACCATTATATTCTTCCCTGTGGAAGGCCATGTTCCGAAAGATTCGTCAGCAGAGATTGAGGCAAAAAGTTCATTCCAGTACAAGGACGAGAAAGTCACGTTAAGGAAACCTTTCACACAATTGTACATCGCTACTTCTGCCACATTCTCCGTAAGATATTTTCCAATTGCTTGCCCGGTATTCTCCGGAGAAGAATGAGATATCTTAAGCAAAGGAAAGACTACAAGCGTGTAGTCTCCCTCAAATTCTTTCCGAGTCACCTGCACCTGAAGAGATGCCGGATCTATTTTGGCAGCATACAGGCTGCTAATGGCCTCTGCTGCCTTTGTCTGTAAGAACTGTTCTGGTGTCATCAGCATTTGCATTAACCGAGATACGCTTTGAGTTGCTTGCTCCTGGACGGACTCTTGAGCCTCCTTATGGCTTTCTCCTTGATCTGACGCACACGTTCACGGGTAAGTCCGAAACGCTCGCCAATCTCCTCGAGCGTCATCTCCTGACTTCCGATGCCGAAGAATGACTTGATGATCTCCCTCTCTCTCGAAGACAGGGTCGACAATGCACGCTCAATCTCAACATTCAGAGACTCATTGACAAGAGATTTGTCTGCACTGGGAGAATCGTCGTTGGGCAGGACATCAAGAAGATTATTATCTTCACCCTCAACGAAAGGCGCATCTACGGAGACATGACGGCCAGAAACTCTCAATGTATCCGAGATCTTGTCTTTAGGAACATCTATCATCTCCGACAACTCCTCACTCGACGGCTGGCGTTCATGCTCCTGTTCGAATTTGGAAAGAGCTTTGTTGATCTTGTTAAGTGAACCTACCTGATTGAGAGGAAGCCTTACTATCCTAGACTGCTCTGCAAGAGCCTGCAGAATAGACTGGCGAATCCACCACACTGCATATGAGATAAACTTAAATCCTCTCGTCTCATCAAACTTCTCGGCAGCCTTTATAAGGCCGAGATTGCCTTCATTGATAAGGTCAGGAAGGCTGAGGCCTTGATTCTGATACTGTTTTGCCACAGATACCACAAACCTCAGATTGGCGCGAGTCAGCTTCTCAAGAGCTTTCTGGTCACCTTTCCTTATCCTTTGCGCGAGTTCTACCTCCTCCTCGGGAGATACCAAATCCTCACGTCCTATTTCTTGAAGATACTTATCGAGAGACGCACTCTCTCGATTAGTAATAGACTTTGTAATTTTAAGTTGTCTCATTTGTCAAAAGATTCTTACTCTTCTTTGCCGAAAGCGAAGTAAGCTGACTTGCCATATGAAGTGATACCCTCAATGTAGACTGCTCTCTTGGCCTTCTTTGCTATATCAACGACATCCTCAGGATTCTTGACAGGTTGGTCGTTCACATAGAGAATAATGAACCCGTCACTGACTCCAGCATCCTGAATTTTGCCCGGTCCTACAGACTCTATAACGACTCCGGAAGAAAGTCCGTACTCGGCAAGCGTCTCTTTTGACGCCTTGCTCAATCTTGCGCCGTAGAATGCTGTGGTCCCGTCAATATCCTTGGCTCCTGTAGCCAGATCGGTACCCTGGAATACTACTTCCAGCGTCTTCTTCTCGCCTCCGCGGATAACTGTAGCGACTGCCTTGTCTCCGGGACGGTATGAACTTACCTTTTCCTGCAACGAGGATGGGGAAATTATCTCAGTGGAGTCCATAGCTATCAGTACGTCTCCTTCCTTGAAGCCGGCCTTGTCAGCGGCTCCACCTTTCATAACTTCCACTATATATACACCTTTTGGCGAGAAAAGTTTCAATTCTTTTGCTTTTTCGTCAGTCATCGGCTGCATTGTAACACCGAGCATTGCTCTCTTTACACTACCAAAATCGATCAGATCCTCAGCAATTCGTTTTACAATATTTGAAGGTACAGCAAAAGAATATCCAGTATATGATCCTGTCTGAGAAATGATAGCCGTATTCACTCCGACAAGCTCACCTTTCTGATTGACGAGAGCACCTCCACTATTGCCGGGGTTAACAGCTGCATCTGTCTGGATGAAAGACTCTATCTTGTAGCCTTCGTTCCTGTCATGGGCCATCTGCCTGCCTTTTGCACTTACAATACCGGCAGTAATGGTAGAACGCAGGTCATACGGGCTTCCTATGGCAATCACCCACTGACCCAGACGCAATTTGTCAGAGTCACCGAAAGGGATAACCGGCAGACCGGTAGCATCGATTTTAAGTATTGCTACGTCTGTAGCAGGATCAGTGCCAACTACAGTCGCTGGATATGTCTTGTTGTTATTGAGGGTGACCTCCACCTTGCTGGCCCCGTCCACCACATGATTGTTGGTGACGATATAGCCGTCAGGGCGTATGATTACACCTGAGCCGCTTGCCTGACGCTCACTTGACTGAGGTGCTTCAGAGAAAGGATCTCCGAAGAAGAATTTGAGCAGAGGATCTGCCATGTAACTCTGCTGTCTTGATTTTATTGTAACCTTTACATATACAACTGCATCAACTGCAGACTCCGCAGCATAAGTAAAGTCTGGATAGTCTGACTGGGATAGATTGACAGTCCTAAAGGCGGCACCTCCTTCCGCACCAACAGTGCTCTCTTTAGAGCCATCACTTATTGAGTCAGTCCTTACAACCGCAAAAGCTGTCAGCCCGGCTACCAAAGCAGACAGTAGAACAGTAAATATTGTCTTTTTCATATCATTATGATTTTCATTGTACACACCGCAGTATATACCTCTGCGGCAGGGGGGAGAAAAATCAAAATATATGCCATAGATAATGGATTTTTCCTTACCTTTGCCTTTAATGGGCTACACCTATTATAAGTATATATAACATTTTGATAATATGAAATTTGTCATATCCAGTTCAGAGCTGCTGAGAGGCATGATGACCGTATCCAAGGCCATCCCGGCCAAGGCAGCAGAGGCAATTTTGGAGAATTATCTGTTTGTTCTCAAAAACGGTAGACTTGAAGTCACCGCTTCCGACAAGGAGATCACAATGAGGACTGGACTTGAGGTCCAAAGCACTGAGGAAGATGGCAAGATGGCCGTTCCAAAACAGATGAATGATCTGCTCAGGGAGCTTCCTGACCAGCCTATAACCATACGCACTCTAAGCGACAACCAGTTCGAATGCGCTTGGAACAACGGTGCATCATCCCTCCCCTACTTCAATGCCGATGATTATCCAGAATGTAAAAGTGTAGGAGACGCAGCCAACAAGATAACATTCCCGGCACAGACTCTCGCCGACGGTATAGGCAAGACCATATACGCATCTTCGGACGAGGAGAACAGGCCGCTGATGAACAGTATATTTTTCGATATCTCCCCTGATACCGCCACCTTGGTAGCTTCTGACCTTCAGAAACTTACATGTTATACTGCTGACGATGTCAAGGCCACCGAGACTTGCTCGTTTATTCTCAACAAGAGACATGCTGCCGTACTAAAGGGCGTCATAGGCAAGGAGGAAGGCGACATTGAGATCAGATTCGATGACAAGACCGCGGAGTTTAGATATGACGACACATCTATAATATGCAGTCTCGTTGTAGGTAACTACCCCAACTACAGGACTATAATCCCTCAGAACAACTCAAATATCCTCCGTATAGGCAGACTTCAGCTTCTCAACATGGTACGAAGGGTCTCGGTGTGTTCCCCGAAAGGATCCAACCATATAAAATTCGACCTGACGCCTGGCTCACTTGAAGTGTCAGCCCAGGATCTCGGATTCGAGATTGCCGCCCACGAGAAAGTTGCCTGCCAATATGACGGTAGCGAATTGTCAATAGGCTTCAAATCCACACATATCATAGAGATGCTGTCCAACATGTCATGCGAAGAGGTAGTGATGAAATTTGCTGACAAGAGAAGGGCAGCCCTTCTGCTTCCTTCCGAGGAGGATGCCAAGAGTGAGAAGGTATTCAGTATCGTAATGCCTATAATGGTCAAATAACAGAAGCGCGATGAAACTCAATCTTCAGCGTCCTTTGGTGTTCTTCGATATCGAGAGCACTGGGCTCAATATAGCTACTGACTCAATAGTCGAACTCAGCTTCGTCAAGATAATGCCAGACGGAGAGGAAAGAATCAAGACATGGAGGATAAAGCCATGGGACTATGAGAGTGGCTGTCAGCGCAAAATGAACCCAAGCGCTAGTGCAGTCAACGGCATCAAGGACGAAGATCTTGTATCTTGTCCTAAATTCAGTGACAAGGCCGAAGAGATAGTAAGTTGGCTGCAGGACAGTGACCTGGCCGGATTCAACTCAACCAAGTTCGATCTCCCGATGCTAGCGGAAGAGATAGAGAGGGCACGCAAATATCTTAACATAAAACTCGACATCAACCTTCACGACAAGCAGATGATAGATGTCCAGACAATATACCACTACATGGAGCCACGCAACCTCAAAGCGGCATACAGATTCTATTGCGGAGGAAAAGACTTCGAGAATGCACACTCGGCAGAAGCCGACACAGTCGCGACATATGAGGTGCTGAAAGGACAGCTTGACATGTATCAAGAGAAACTCAAGAATGACGTGGGCTTTCTCTCCACCTTTGCCGGAAGACCCAAGACCATAGACTATGCCGGAAGACTTGTTACCGGTGACAATGGGGAAGCCGTCATAACCTTCGGCAAACACAAAGGCAAGACAGCCAGATCCGTATACGAGACGGAGCCGTCTTATTTTGCATGGATTCAGAACGGAGATTTCACCTTGGACACAAAACGGCAGTTCGAGCTGCTCAAGGAGCGTTTCAAGGAAGAGAAAAAGGAAAAGGACAACAGGCCTCCGACCAAAGAGAAATTAGACGAACTCGCCAATCTTTTCAATCAAGGCAGATAAAGTGAACATCGTAGTAAGAAATGCCGCAGGAAGATATTTCGTACGTCCTGACACGACAAGGGACAAGAACAACGAAGACTATTTCCCTACCGACAATATCAGACTGCTTACATGTACTCCTGCTATAACAGTCTCCATATCTAGATCAGGGAAATACATAGGAAGCAGCTTCGTAAGGAGATACTACGATACTCTCGGTGTCGGGCTTCTTCTATATCCTGAGAACATGATAACGGGCAGGGAAGAGGACTTTGCCTGCGCATCGTGCCTTGACCATACATCCTACATTCCCGTACCGGAGATTACTCTATCCGAATACACTGGGCCTTCAGGAGAGATGACACTGACAGCTGACGGTATGACGATATGGCAAGGAACCCTGCCAGATATCGCTCTGATTGACAGCGCCATACGAGAAGCATCCGAGATACTCTACCTTCGTAAAGGTGACATCATTGTCATAGAGTTGAGCAGCCGGATAAATCTTGCCGAAAGAGAAGGCAGCAACAGGAGCATTTCCCTAAAGACAGGTGACAAGACTCCAGTATTTTTCGATATCAGATTTGAGTGACAGAAGCATGACAGACACCGACATAGCCATAATAGGTGGCGGAGCGTCAGGAATGATGGCGGCTTTCAGCGCAGCATCTTCAGAGAACAGGCCGCAAGTCACGGTATTGGAGAAAATGCCGCGTCCCTGCAGGAAAGTGATCATTACTGGTAAGGGAAGGTGCAATTATACAAACGAGAAAGACTGGAACGCATTCTCACCCCATGTGCGAGCCAATTCCAATCTGCTTAGAATCGCTTTCATGGAGTTCCCTCCAGATAAAGTGATCGGATTTTTCAAAAAGAATGGAGTGGAATCCATAACCGAAAGAGGCGACAGGGTCTTCCCAGCCTCACACAAGTCAATGGATATAGCCGATGCCTTGTATTCTGCCGCAAAGAGGGCCGGAGCCGAGATTCTTACAGGAAGACAGGTCACGGGAATCAGCAAGGAAGGGGAAATCTTCATGATAACGCTTCCTGGCGGACAGACACTCTCTGCAAAGCGCGTGATCATAGCTACAGGAGGTCTCTCCTACCCTACCACAGGCTCAACGGGAGACGGATATGACTTCGCTTCGACTCTTGGTCTCAGCCTCAAACCACGCTTTCCCTCACTCACCGCGCTTGTCCCTGCTGGATACAAGCAAGACAGGGGAAATGACGGAATGCATATAGACCGAAGCATACCTCTCTCAGATACAGGACATCTCCTATGCGGAATATCTCTCAAGAACGTCGGAGTAAGGCTTATGAGCGGAAAGCAATGCCTGCAGGAGGCTATGGGAGACATTGATTTCACAGACGGAGGCATAGAGGGACCTATAGGATTCGCACTCAGCAGGACAGCGGTAAAGACAATGACAAACGGCGGAAAAGTCAGCCTTGAGATAGATCTAAAGCCAGGAGTCGCCGAAGATGAATATAGACAGCGCGTATCGGGACTGTGGAAAGATATCCTATCCGATAGCCGGAGTCAGGGACGTGGAGCAAGGACTCTCGCCAGTGTACTTTGCGGCAAACTAATGCCTAAGGAACTGACAGCCGGTTTCTTGAGGACAACCACCGGAATAATCAGACAAAGTCAAAAGGGCAAGGAAAGCTTTGACCTCGGCCAATTCATACAGGCGACACGATGTTGGAAAATAGCAATTGACGGCTATGTGGGCTACGAGCGCTGCGTCATCACTGCGGGTGGCGTAGCTAGTGACGAAGTAAGTCCCAAGACCATGGAAGCCCGCAAATGCAAAGGGCTTTACCTATGCGGTGAAGTTCTCGACATAGACGCAGATACAGGAGGATACAACCTCCAGACCGCTTTTTCTACAGGTTACCTTGCAGGCCGCCATGCAGCAGCCTCGTTACTTGACGGCGAGAGTAAGAGTCAGGCAAAATCCACCAATACGAGATAGCAAGGGCACCGGCAGCAGCAAATAACTTGGGAATAAATCCCGGGATAGCTACTATGACAGCAAGACAGCACAAAATGAGAGCAGCCATGACTATCCCCCTGATAACTGTGCTTTTGTCGCCCTGCCGCAGTGTGATCGCATAGACATACTTTCCATCCTCTCCAGGAGCTTCGCATGCGGCTTCCACCTTACAGGTGAGATATCTGAACCTCCAGAAAGAAGACATATCCACGAAAAGGTCGAAATCCCCCGCCGAATCAGGAAGCCGGGACAGCTCGAAAGCTCCATTCATATAGACCTTTCCATACTCAGACAACACAGCCCTCACACGTCCTATCTCAGTACCTATTGGGTTGGACGACCTTACAAGCCTCATACCAGCATCTATCATCTGCACTTTGGTATTCATTTCAGCCATTAATTCAAATTTATTTGGGACAATTCTCAAAAGACACTATATTTGTACTCCTGTTCCGATTACGAACAGGCTATACACAAGCCACTTTAGCTCAGTTGGTAGAGCAGCGCATTCGTAATGCGCAGGTCGAGGGTTCGAACCCCTTGAGTGGCTCATTTCCATATAACTCCTGAGCCGAGCATCTCTTCGGCATCATACCACACGGCAAACTGTCCTGAAGTAATCCCACGCTGTGGCTTCTCAAACAATATGTACATTCCTGAAGGCCTCTTGACAAGAACTGCATCCTGAAGCGGCTGCCTGTACCTTATCCTCACGCGATATCTTCTGATCTGTCCGTCAGCCATTGCCTTGTCCGGCCTTATCCAGTGTATGTCACCGGCATTTACCTTAAGACACGAGCGTGACAGTCCCTTATGAGTATGGCCTTCGCCAACATATATTATATTGCGTAATATATCAGTCCCGATGACAAAGACAGAGTCTCTGTGACCGCCTATTCCGAGACCTTTGCGCTGGCCGACCGTATAGAACTGTGCTCCATCGTGACGACCTATTATTTTCCCGTAGGGATTGTCCTTATATCGCTCTTTCTTAACGTGATGTCTGCCGGAACGGTATGTCTCAGTCTCGAAGCATAGATCCCCGTAATCCATTGGTTCCGAGAGCATATCCAAAGCCGAATCCGGACAGGATGCTATCTTTTCATAATCGTACACCGACTTCTCCACCGTACATCCACCCTCGTATATCGCCGGACTTGAAGGCTTCGACTTGTCTTCCGAGATATAATCAGTTATCAGATTGGGGATATTGCCAGCCGCAAGAAGAGATGCAAGGATACTGCAACGATCTCTGTATTGCTTGGAATCGCCATAATAAGCATCATAGACCTCAACGACATCCCCTTCCGAGGGTTTGAGTTTCTGCTGCAGGAAGACAGGAAGATCCACCTTCCCGACAAAGCATATCCCCTGGGAATCCTTTTTCTCAGCAGAAGGCAGATCAGCTTCAGCAGCAATGCAGCGCACATCCTTCTTATATAGTCTGCCTATGGGGAAAAGTGCGCGTGAGAGTTGCTCCTGATCAAGCTGGCAGAGAAAATAGCTCTGATCTTTGCCCGGATCCGTACCTGCAAGAATACGCCATAGGGGTTTCCCGTCATATTCGGCCTGTGTACCGTCTTCTCCTCTCGCGGGCTCCTTGATACAGTAATGCCCTGTAGCCACCATATCTGCGCCCATCCCCAAGGCAGCCTTCATGAAAGCCGCAAACTTAATCTCTCGGTTACAAAGCACATCCGGATTGGGAGTACGCCCGGCAGCATATTCAGCAAACATATAATCTACCACCTTGCTCCGGTACTCCTTGCTCAAGTCTATGAAATAGAAAGGTATACCTATCTTCCTGGCAACCATCTCAGCAACGAAGCGATCCTCTTCCCATTCACAGTCTCCGTGCAGTGTACCTTCGGTATCATGCCAGTTCTGCATGAACATAGCAAAGACGTCGTAGCCTTCCTGCTTCAGCAGATACGCCGCAACACTCGAGTCCACACCGCCCGAAAGCCCGACACACACCTTTATCCTACTCTTGTCATCTGACAATGCTGTCATATCCTTATAAATTTGCACAAAGATACAGAAAAAGCATATACTAATGCCGCAATCATAAGCGTCAGCAGACTCCGATTCTCATATTATGATCCCGTATATATTGGGATCTTGCGCAACGGAACGAAATTTTTCCTAAATTGCGAGTTGACGCATCAACGACACTGTCATGGAAAAGAAAATAATACAGATAGAATACGAAAGATTCTCGGGAATGGAAGATCTTGCAGCAGCTGACAGAGAACTTTGTGAGGCAGCGATAAAGGCCATAGACGGCTCATATTCTCCATATTCCAGATTTAAAGTCGGGGCAGCTGTGAGACTGTCGGACGGAAGCATCGCCAGCGGAGCCAACCAGGAGAATGCGGCCTCTCCCTCAGGACTGTGTGCCGAGAGGACTGCAATGTTTGCAGCACATGCCTCTCACCCAGAGCTTTCAATGAAGTCAATAGCCATCGCCAGCTTCTACAAAGGAGCACTAAGCGACACTGTGACAGCTCCTTGCGGTGCATGTAGACAAGTCATGGCCGAATACCAGAAGCTCAGCGGTCAAGACATGAGCATCATTCTCTACAGCACAGGAGAGATCCTGAAATTCAAGAAAGTGGACGATCTTCTACCATTCATTTTCAACAACTTAGAAACCGTATAAATTTAGAAGCAGTTTAGATTTATTTCATTATAAGAAATTGTTTGAATTTCATTATCTGTTTTTTGAGGCATATTCTTCACGAAAACCCCAGCATGGTTACTGCGCTAATTTTGTCAAAAGCATTGCAAGTCAAGAAATAATTTGTACATTTGCTCTGGGAAAGTCATACACGACCAGCTCCCTCTAAATTCCCCCAGGGCCGGAAGGCAGCAAGGGTAGGAGGTTGTAGCGGTGCGATGTATCTAGCTTTCCCTTTTTTTGTATATTTTCCTGAGCCCCATAATGAGGATGCGGCAAGGGGTTATTGTGGCACAACAACCGTATAGAATCTATGATATCACCGACATTGAGCATCATAGTCTCTGTCTATAATGTAGAAAACTATCTGAGACGATGCCTTGACTCAATCATCGACCAGAGTTTTCAGGACTGGGAGATACTGCTCATGGACGACGGCTCTACTGACAGTTGCCCGTCCATATGCGATGAATATGCAGAAAAAGAGCCACGTATCAGACTTATCCACAAGGCCAACTCGGGTCTAAGCGACAGCCGTAACATTGCCTTCGGGACAGCACGAGGGAAATTTATAGGATATGTAGACAGTGATGACTACGTAGAACCGTTCATGTTCGAGAGGCTCGTAGACACTGCAGTACGCACAGGTGCTGATATTACGATATGCGGATTCGAGAAGGACTATGCGGACAACAGCAAAGAGACTTTCGAATATCCAGAAGAAAAGATCTATACACGAGACGAGGCTCTGATGCTACTGCTTCAAGACAAAGTCATCAAAAGCATGGTATGGAACAAGATCTATCGAAAGGAAATTATGAAAGATCCAATGCCTGTAGGCCGACTGTATGAAGACTACTTTACCATGCATAAATGGTTTGCACTTGCCGAGACTGTTGCCGTATGCCCGATCATAGGCTATCATTATGTGCAGAGAAGCCAAAGCATCGACCACAGCATGCCTCTGCACAAGTGCCTTGCATTCTTTGAAGTTGAAAGAGCGCGATATGACTATGTCATAGGACATAAGCTTCTTCCTTCAGCCGACAAGATGCTTAAGAACAAATTTGCAGAGACAGCAATAAGGGAGGCAAAGCATATTGCAAGAAGCGATGCCAAAGTATCAGATGGGCTCAGGGCCACTAAGATGATTGCAGACATCACAGCCCGATACTTTCCCTTCGACCCATCATCTCTTAACAAGCGCAACTACAGAAGACTCCTTCTTCTTACACGCAATCCACTCCTGTACTACTGGAAACTCAAGATAGAAGGTCTTTTCAAATTCAAAAGAAAACGCAAACTATACTAATCAGATGAGCAATGCGAGAGTCATAGCTTTTTATTTGCCACAGTTCCACCCGATACCAGAAAATGACCGATGGTGGAGCCCAGGCTTTACCGAATGGACCAATACAGCGAAAGCCAAGCCCTTGTTCCACGGACATTTCCAGCCGCATTTGCCAGCTGATCTCGGCTTTTATGACCTACGAGTACCTGAGACAAGAGAGGCTCAGGCTGAGATGGCAAGACAATACGGCATAGAAGGATTCTGCTACTGGCATTACTGGTTCGGCAACGGGAAGAGGCTGCTTGAAAGGCCTTTTGACGAAGTGCTCGAGTCCGGAAAGCCCGATTTTCCTTTCTGCCTAGCATGGGCCAACGAATCTTGGCGAGGCTTCTATCATGGCGTGAAAGGCAAAGATGTGCTCATAACTCAGGAATATCCCGGAGAAGAAGACTACAAAGCCCATTTCAATCTCGTGCTGAAAGCATTCCGAGACCCAAGATACATAAAGGTTGACGGGAAGCCCCTGTTCATGATATACCAGCCGTTTGACAACCGAGAGCAGATAAACCACATGATGAGGGTTTGGAGAAAGCTTGCGGCAGAAAACGGACTGCCAGGCATATATTTCATAGCACATACGTATTTCCTCAGTTCAGATATGAATGAACTGAAAGCCATGGGATTTGATGCATTCAACGAAGTCGGGCTCTTCAGATACAAGTTCGAGAAGCCTTACCACTACATGATTGCAACCATGCGCCACAACCTCTTCAAGGTTCCGTATATTGTGGACTACGGAAGAGCTTCCGCCACTTTCCTAAGTCGGCTATGCGCAGATGAAAATGTATTCCCCACCATTATCCCCAATTGGGATCATTCCCCACGTAGCGGTAGAAATGCCCTCGTGCTGCAGAACTCTACTCCGGAGAAATTCAGAATCCATCTTCAGAAAGTGCTCTGTACCATAAAGGACAAAGCTCCCGAACATCGCATAGCTTTCATTAAATCTTGGAATGAATGGGGCGAAGGCAACTATCTTGAGCCGGACCTGCAGTACGGAAGGGGCTACCTTGAGGTGCTTCGGGACTGCCTGAAGAAAGAAGAGAAGACTGTAATGGCCCCGTAGCACATCCGAAATGTATGAATAATTTGCAAGACTCACCACTTGTAAGCGTAATAATCCCGAATTACAATTACGCCAAGTATCTCCACGAAAGGCTCTCCTCAGTGCTGGAGCAGACATACCAGAACATGGAGATTATCCTATTGGATGACGCTTCCTCCGACAACAGCGTCTCCGTAATGGAAGAATGCCGCTCCGCTGACCTGAGAATCAGGGAGATCATAAGGAATGAGAAGAATTCAGGAAGTCCCTTCAGACAATGGAAGAAGGGGCTGGATATGGCCAAAGGAGAATACATCTGGATCGCTGAGGCAGACGACCTTGCCGACAGTAAATTCATAGAATCCACTCTTGAACTTTTAGAGAAATATCCGTCCGCGTCCATGGCATTTACCGGCTCTGTCATAATCGACAAAAACGGGAAAGAGACCGACGCGGACATGGATTCATGGACAGCAAGGCAGAAATCCAACCCTGACGGATACAAAGTATTCCATAGCAATGACTATGTCCGGAGAAACCTATACTGGTACAACTATGTCTATAATGCAAGCGGTGTGCTTTTCCGCAGGTCAGCATATCTGAAGGTCTCCGACACAGAATGGGCAGCGTCAAGATATTGCGGAGATTGGCGTTTCTGGACAAGAATCGCGCAGCAGGGCGACGTGATCGAGATCTACCGCAAGCTCAATCGCTTCAGGAAACATTCGGACAGTGTGACTGTTAATTCCTTGCTCTCTGATACAGCTTTCGAGGCATGCATGAGGGAAAGCTTTGGGCTCACATCTGAGCTTGAAGACACTGTTGGAGTTCCGTGCCTGGACAAGGTCATCTGCCACGGACATTATTACAAACTCTTCAGGAACAGGAAGATAAATACTGCAACTCGCGACCGGCTGATGACCCTGCTGTCAGGCAAATGCCGCCATCCAAGGCTTGCATATCACGTATGGAGAGTCAACAAGACTCTTTCCAAGATTTTTCCAAATATGGACAGGATGCGCGCAGAAAGATGCGTTTAGAATGCAATGAATACCAGTAAATGACATTTATTAAGGACAAATAGAGAAGTACATGCTGTCAATTGTCATTTGCTCCATATCGGCCGAGAGGCTTGCAAGAATAAAAGAAAATATCTCCGCAACAGTCGGACGATGCGAATATGAGATCATCGCGATCGACAATAATGAGTTGCACGGGTCAATCACTGAGGTCTACAACCGCGGTGCAGGCAAAGCAAAGTTTCCATACCTGCTTTTCATTCACGAGGACGTTATTTTCCATACTGCCGGTTGGGGAAATATTATAGAGAAGAAGCTCGCAGAGCCGGACTGCGGAGTGATCGGTTTTGCAGGGAGCAAGATAAAGCTAAGAAGCTATTCCGGCTGGTATCAGATCTACGAATATACGTGTACCCTTCTGTATCAGTTACGTGGCAACTCTCTTATATTGGAGAGTGCAAACGTACCTGCTGACAAGGATTTCGATGAGGTATGTGTATTGGACGGGCTTGCAATGTTTGTCAGGCGGGACGTATGGCAGGAATACCGCTTCGATGATGTAAATCTCAAAGGATTTCACTGCTATGACATCGACTTCTCCCTAAGGATTGCAGCCGAGAGAAAATACAGGAACTACGTTTGCTGCACCCCACTTGTCATGGTGGAGCATTATTCAGGTGGAACTATGAATTCGGCCTGGTACAGGGATACCATCAAGATGCACAAGACAGTATGGAAAGAGCTTCTTCCTTTTGTTACTGAGGACGTCAAGATAGACAAAAGGGAAATAGAGCGACTTGACGAGAAGAATTTCAACATCTTTGTCAGGCGGATGATCAAGGCTGGATACAAGGACAAATGGCCTATTGTCAGAGAGTTCCTACTCCATCCCAAAATGTCGGCCGCTCATTTCCGTCATTGTCTCACAGTGCTATGGAAATGCCTTCCTAACATCTCCTTCCCTCGTAGTACTAACTGCCACAGTAGGAGGTAGATTACTTGTCTAATATACACAAATAGCCGAACGTCCGGGTTGCTGATAAGTCAAAACGAAGACTCAGAAGCAGGGCTAAGAGACAGAAGAGCCGCGTACGACAAAAACAACAATCGACAATCGACAATCGACAAACGACAATCGACAATCGACAATCGACAAACGACAAACGACAATCAGCAAACGACAATCGACAAACGACAAACGACAATCAGCAAAAATTGCAACTAAAATTATCGCAAAAAATGCATTTAATTTTGCTAGTCTGGGAAATAGACTTATATTTGCAGTCCTGTTCGGGAGCATAGCTCAGTTGGTTCAGAGCGTCTGCCTTACAAGCAGAGGGTCGGGGGTTCGACTCCCTCTGCTCCCACTTTAAAAAGCAGTTACAGAGATGTATCTGCTTTTTTCGTATTGAAGCCTCGCCGGAATATTATTTGATTCTTATCTTTCCTCCGGAGATCTCGTCGCGGTCGAAGTACGGCCATCCATCCTTGTCCCAATAGATTCTCTGAAGATTGGTAAACCTCACATTATGGCTTTTCATAGTGCGCTCGGTAGAATAGTCGCCAACGTGCACGTGGTAGATGATGAACGTGTCACCATTCTTGTCTGTGAATATCTCTCCGTTGTGTCCGGGGCCATAAAATCGGTCGTAAGGGCTGGATGTCAGAATCGCTGTCCCAAAACCGTCGGACATATTCTTGCCATCCTTCGTGAGGAAAGGCCCTTCTACGTTTCGGCTTCTTCCGACAACAATTGCGTAAGAATAGTCATTGTAGCGTCCTGCACTAGCGAAAAGATACCACCAACCGTCTCTTTTATAGACATAGCTACCCTCGAAGACAGTAAGGCGGATGTTGTCCTTGTCAATATCTTGACCTGCGATGTGCTTATATACAGCACCTTCGGCCAAGGAGAGCCCGTCCTTGGAGAGTTCCACTAGATGAATACCGCCAATACTGCCGAACGTCATCCATACTTTGCCTGTCTCGTCGTCCACGAATACGAAAGGATCAATCGTGTCCTTTATGCCTGTTGTCTTTGAGTCGGTGATTACGTTTTCGAGCTTGTAAGGTCCTGTGACCGTAGGAGAAGACAAGACCACTATCCTAGAATCTTCGGCACTGCTTCTGGCGGTGACATAGATGAGGTATTTGCCGTCAATCTCAGCGAATTGTGGTGCCCAGACATCCGGCCCGAGTTCTATCAGTGCTTCTACCGTCTTGTCATCGAAAGGATGGATTGCAGTATTGTCCCATTCGCAAAGGTCAAGGCTGCGCAAAAAAGTCCTATTGACTCCTGTGGCAATGGTGTAGTAATACCCGTCATCCGGATTATAAATAGCGGTAGGATCAGGCCAATCCTGTCCTATCACCGGATTGGCAAAATGTCTGTACTGACCGCAACTTACGGCCAGTGCAGACATTACAAGTAACAACAAATGTGTTTTCTTCATATACGGTTATATCTTATTTTCCTCGGATAAGGTTCGACAATACGGCGCTTTGTCCACAACTCGTACTCTCTCACCATATCAAGACTCCACAAGGAAGCTCCAGTGCAATGTTATGCCTCTCACAGCGATCTTAGTTCAGATATTATTATCTTGATTGACATCATTTCAGACTCTCAAGCATCTTTATGAAGTACCCTCCTACAACGGAACGTGCTTTGAAGCCTTTGTGCTCAAGCTTGTCCGTGAACACCCAGTCTGACATAGGCACCCTATCCTCGGTTTCATCCATAAATTTCCACACCGGTGTCACAAATGACTGGAATTCCTCCATATTGTCCGACAATGTAGCTGTCCACATGATCCAATCCGTCTTGGTGTAGGTTGCTCTTGAATCGAGAGGGAGTCCCCATGTGTTCTGCACCTTATGATAGTAGGCAAGTTCCTTTTCGGTTACTTCTTTCGGGAAGATTTCCAGTCCGAGAAGCTTATCCCATACCAGATTGTACTTCTGACTCCATGTCCCAGGCTTGTCGAATGTCAGGCGGTAATGATCCCCGTCATCAGCCATTTCCATCCATTTCTTGGCGAATGACCTTGCTATATTTGTGTACTTTTCAGCAATATCCTCCTTGCCAAGCATCTCTGCCAGATAGCCGTAGGATGCGATGCCGAGGATACCCTTGATGGAGAGATTGGCGTTGTGGGCGGAATGACCGGCAAAGTCATCTGTACAGAGTTGATTATTTGGATCAAGCCCAAATTTTACAAGGTATTCTGTCCATTTGGTAAGCAAGTCCCAGTGCTTTGCTGCGTAGGAGACATCCTTTTCGTAGTGGCACACCGCAGCGGTGAGGATGAGCATGTTCCCGGATTCCTCCACAGGCATTTCTCCGATGTAGGTCTCCCCGTTGGCGATAGGGTAAGTACCCACGTCATGAGCAGGGAATGGTTTTGTCCATCTGCCACTTTCGGCATAATAAAAGATGTGGTTTATGAGGCTCTCGGTGAGTTTGGGATTATACAGAAGGAATAACGGGGCGGATGGATATGAGACGTCAACAGTGCCGATGGAGCCGTTGCTATTGTTCTCTTTGGAGAGCCAAAGAATATCACCGTTAGGCGCCTCAACCAACTTATGAGCGTGAATAGCCTGGCGATAGGCGAGGGCGCAGAGTTCGGCATATTCCCTTCCTCCGGATTTCTCCGCGTCAAGCATTAGTTTTCTGTCGAAATTGTCGCACCTCTTAATCAAAGTGGAATATTCCTTGGCGGCTGAGTTGAAGGCATCGAATATGCTCTTGTCTCCTTTCTTGTTCCAATAAGGACGGAGATTCTGGTGAAAGTACTGGATGGAATAGATATCATCATAGCCGATGAGGACATATCCATCCGCTTTCTTGACCTTTCCGAGGTCCTGGACAAGCGCCATGCGTGCTGAATCGTTCGCTCCTTTTGACCCGACAGCATTGACATCGCCACCTTGGACGAAGCAGTTTCTGAGAGCAGAGGGCCTGCCCACACCGGCCACGGTGGAATTGTTATTCCCGGCCATATAGAAATAGCCCCAATCTATGCGCCTGTCATCACCTTTCTTCTGAAGAATTTCCTGACTTACGCTTCCAGATTTCACATAGACCATGTCACCACTATTGACAACCTCGCTCTCGCTGTCCTGGAACGGGGAATCGAGAGCAATGAGTGGTGATGACTCGAAATAGATTGACACATCATGCTTCTTTCCGTCATTGGAAGACGCCTTGTAGGAAATGTAGTTGACCGGACGACTCAGAAGTTCGAGGTCATTCAGCAGAAGTGGAGCGGTGAATGTCACCTGTAAGTCTATAGGGCCGCAGACGAAGTTGTAGTGGGTCTGTGTGGCCTGAACATCAGCGGAGATCTGCCTAGCAGTATCAAACTTATCTACACACTTTTTAATGGCAAGTCCGAAGTCTAAGAGCGACAACCCACCGACGTCCTCACAAGTGGCGGAGATCACGTTTTTACCGGGCTTTAGAGCAGCTGTGGCCGCTGCATCTAATTCCACATAGACGTTGCGAGTCACTCTGTTGGCGGAGAACACCTTAACTCCATTGATGTAGAACGTGGCGTTGTCATCGTTACTAAATATAAGATATAAAGTCTCATCCTTGCCTATTTCCGGAACATCCACCGTTCTTCTTACCCAGACATTTCCTCCTTGCCAGAAAGTACCGGCTGACTTTTCATTTCCTGTCCCGAAACATCCTTGTCCTTTCTTCCATGAAGAGTCATCGAAAGTAGGGTTCATCCAATCATCAGCCGGCCTTTGCATAGTGTAGGTACAATCCCACTTGCCATTATCAGCAGTGTTGACAATGCTTGTAAGATCCTCATCCTCGACTCCCATGAAACGATAGCTTACGCCATCCACTTTGACTGCGCCGACCAGAGGGAATTCCCTTCCCGTCCAGTGGATTGTGGCACCTTCATAGAGGTTGTCCGTGTTTGACCAGATGCTGGTGTAAGGATCGATTGTCACTAGCGGGTACGCTGGAGGCGTGATTCTGTTGGAGGTCTGCTTCCCTATTGCCGGATTGATTGCAGATGCAAGAGCGACACAAAGGGCGCTAATTATAGATTTTGAATTCATGAAAATTATAATTCTAGAGTTATTGATATGCCAAATCAAGTAGTGTCAGAGAATTCACACCTAATGAGTGTTAGCAAACTTATACGTCGTCATCCCTGTTTGGGGTTGACTCGCCAGCTCTTATTACGAGTATTACGGGCGAAGTTTCCGCGTTCGGGTTCTTCAGATAAAAATTTATGCTCGCTCTCATGCCACAAAGGTATAAAAAGGGGACGGTTTTTCAGAGAAATAATGAAAAAAGGCACTTAAGACCATAAATTTAATTATGATTTTAAGTGCCTTAACTCATTGATATTCAGTATAAATCTCTGAATTTCAATATTATGAGGAATTTCCTCTCAGTACCCCCATCGGGATTCGAACCCAAACCGTCAGAACCGGAATCTGAAATCCTATCCATTAGACTATGGAGGCATTTTGTGTACCTACAAAGTTAACAAATTTTTCGTGTTTTACATGGAATTTGTTTAATTTTGCCATGTTACGAGTGGTATTTTATACATACTCAAAGTAGGGTATGATATTTGCCTTTTATATCCTACTTTTGTTGCTGACAAGTTATAATTTTATACAGATAAAATAAGAGATGAAGAAAGCTTACGTATTTCCAGGTCAGGGTTCTCAGTTCCCAGGTATGGCGAAAGAGGTATATGAGAAGAGCCTCAAAGCCAAGGACATGTTCGAGAAGGCCAATGAAATACTCGGATTCAGGATTACGGATATAATGTTTGACGGTACACCCGAGGCGCTGAAAGCCACTAAGGTGACACAACCGGCCATTTTCCTGCATTCAACCATACTTGCAGCCTGCATGCCTGACGCGGATCCGTCGATGGTGGCAGGCCATTCTCTTGGAGAGTTCTCCGCATTGGCCGCTGCTCATGCAATCGACTTCGAGCAGGCTTTAAGGCTTGTTGCGATAAGAGCCCAAGCTATGCAGAAATGCTGCGAGACCGTATCCGGATCGATGGCTGCGATTATAGGACTTACCAACGAGCAAGTCGAGGCTATCTGCAAGTCATGCAGCGGTCTAGTCATACCTGCAAACTACAACTGCGATGGTCAGGTAGTCATCTCAGGAGAGAAGGATTCTGTCGCAGAGGCCTGTGATAAGGCAAAGGCTGAAGGAGCCAAGAGAGCGTTGCCGCTTGCGGTGAGCGGAGCATTCCACTCTCCTCTTATGGAGCCTGCAAGGGTAGAGCTTGCTGAAGCCATCAAAGCTACCGAGATACACAGCCCTATCTGCCCAATCTACCAAAATGTAACAGGACAGCCGACACAGGATCCCATCGTCATAAAGGACAACCTCCTACTCCAACTGACTTCTCCAGTAAGATGGACACAATCGGTCAAGAACATGCTTGCAGACGGAGCTGACTACTTCCTTGAGATCGGTCCAGGCAAGGTGCTTCAGGGACTCGTCAAGAGGATAGCAGGATCCATCGTGGAAGTAGAGGGCATCGAGACCCTATAGGGGTTCACTAACACGGCAAAACAACATAATCATAACTACTATGGCAAAAGAAAAGAAATTTATCACTTGTGATGGTAATTTCGCCGCATCACAGATCGCTTATCTTTTCAGCGAGCATGCGGCAATATACCCCATCACCCCTTCTTCGACCATGGCCGAAAATATCGACGAATGGGCTGCTCACGGCAAGAAGAACCTGTGGGGTGAGACAGTGAAGGTAACTGAGATGCAGAGCGAAGGTGGTGCTGCCGGTGCAGTTCACGGTTCACTTCAGGCCGGCGTCCTCACTACTACATATACGGCTTCACAGGGATTGCTCCTTATGATCCCTAACATGTACAAGATCGCTGGCGAGATGCTGCCTGCAGTGTTCCACGTATCCGCAAGGGCCTTGGCTTCGCATGCGCTGTCCATCTTCGGTGACCATCAAGACGTGATGGCGTGTCGCCAGACCGGTTTCGCGATGCTTGCTTCAGGTTCTGTACAGGAAGCTCAGGATCTTGCTGCAGTGGCACATCTTTCAGCCATCAAGTCAAGCATTCCTTTCCTGCATTTCTTCGACGGATTCCGTACTTCACATGAGATCCAGAAGATAGAGGCAATCGATGAGGATGATCTTCGCAGCCTGGTCAGCACCAAGTCCCTGGAGAAATTCAGAGAGAGAGCCCTCAATCCGGAGTCTCCTGTAACAAGGGGTACTGCCCAGAACGGTGACGTTTATTTCCAGGCAGTAGAGTCAAGGAATCAGTTCTATGACGCTGTTCCTGATGTAGTAGCCCGTTATATGGGTGAGATCGGCGAGCTTACAGGCCGTGAATACCGTCCATTCGAGTATTACGGAGCTCCAGATGCAGAGGAGATTATCGTTGCAATGGGTTCTGTCACAGAGACCATTCGCGAGACCATCGACTATCTCGAAAGTCGTGGCCGCAAATATGGTGTAATTTCCGTACACCTCTACAGGCCGTTCTCAGAGAAATATTTCTTTAAGGTGCTTCCGAAGAGCGTGAAGAAGATCGCTGTCCTCGACAGAACAAAGGAGCCAGGATCACTCGGAGAGCCTCTCTATCTTGATGTAAAGGCCATGTTCCAGGGAAAGAACCAGCAGCCTCTCATAGTAGGCGGGCGCTATGGTCTTTCGTCAAAGGACACGTCTCCTGCCCAGATCGTTGCGGTATTCGACAATCTCGAACTGAACGAGCCCAAGAACGGATTTACCATCGGTATCGTTGATGATGTCACATTCAAGTCACTTCCTGTCAAGAAAGAGGTATCTATCGTAAAGCCTGGCACTGCAGAGTGCAAGTTCTACGGCCTCGGTTCTGACGGTACCGTAGGTGCCAACAAGAACACCATCAAGATCATCGGTAACCATACCGACAAATATTGCCAGGGATATTTCGACTACGATTCAAAGAAATCCGGCGGATACACCTGCTCTCACCTCAGATTCGGTGACTCCCCTATCAAGGCCCCTTACCTTGTCTCTACTCCTGACTTTGTAGCCTGCCACGTACCTTCTTACCTTAAGAAATATGATGTACTCAAAGGCATAAAGGACGGCGGCACATTCCTTCTCAACAGCCTTTGGAATGCAGAAGAGACTGTAAAGAGGCTTCCTGACTTCGTGAAGGCGACTCTCGCCAAGAAGCACATCCGCTTCTACATCATAGACGCCACTAAGATCGCATCCGAGATCGGCCTCGGTGGAAGGACCAACACCATCCTCCAGTCCGCATTCTTCAAGATCACAGGCATAATCCCTTACGAGGATGCAGTGAAGTACATGAAGGACGCTATCGTAAAGAGTTATGGCAAGAAAGGCGAGAATGTCGTAAACATGAACTTTGCTGCAGTTGACCGCGGCGGTGAGTACGAGCAGGTTGAAGTTCCAGCAGAGTGGGCACAGATCACCGCCAAATTCGTCAATCCGAACAAAGACCGTCTCGCTCCTGAATTTGTCAAGGAGATTGCTGATGTAGTGAATTCACAGGCTGGAGACACCCTCCCCGTAAGTTCATTCCTTCCTTATGCAGACGGCACAATGCCTTCAGGTACTGCTGCATATGAGAAACGTGGAGTTGCAGTCTTCGTTCCTGAATGGAATCCTAACAACTGTATACAGTGTAACACCTGTTCATTTGTCTGCCCTCACGCCGCAATACGTCCTTTCATCCTTACAGAGGAAGAGTCTCAGGCAGCTCCCGAGACAATCAAAAGAGCTCAGGGCAAGGCTGTCCTCAAGGACTACAAGTTCGCCATCTCAATATCCGTTGATGACTGTACAGGCTGCGGCAACTGTGCCGATGTCTGCCCGGCCAAAGAGAAAGCTCTTGTCATGGTATCTGCTCTTGATCAGCAGGGTGAGCAGGCAAGTTTCGACTACCTCAACAGCAAGATCGGATACAAGGATACCGTACTCAACAAGATGCAGAGCGTCAAGAACTCACAGTTCTCCCAGCCTCTGTTTGAATTCTCCGGAGCATGCGCAGGCTGCGGTGAGACACCTTACATCAAGAATATCACACAGCTCTTCGGTGATCGCATGATGATCGCGAATGCAACTGGATGTTCTTCAATCTACGGTGCATCTTTCCCTGCTTCACCTTATTGCACGAATGCACAGGGTCACGGTCCGGCATGGCAGAACTCTCTGTTCGAAGACAATGCCGAGTTCGGTCTTGGTATGAAACTAGGATCTGACCGCGCAAGGGAGACTGTTGCCGATGTCATGACTCAGGGTCTTGACTGCGACAAGGCTTCCGACGAGATAAAAGTTCTCTTCAGACAGTGGCTCGAAAACAGGAACAATCCTGCTATCACACGCGAGGTCACCGACAAGCTTGTACCTCTAATGGAGGCAAGCGACTGCCCTCACTGCAAGAAGCTTCTTGAATACAAGAAATTCCTCCCGGCAAGAAGCCAATGGATATTCGGTGGTGACGGTTGGGCATACGATATCGGATACGGTGGACTCGATCAGGTTCTTGCTTCTGGCGAGAATGTGAATGTACTCGTACTCGATACCGAGGTATATTCCAACACTGGTGGCCAGTCTTCAAAGGCAACCCCTGCAGGTGCGATCGCCAAGTTCGCTGCAAGTGGCAAGAAGATCCGCAAGAAAGATCTCGGAATGATGGCCATGAGCTATGGCTACGTCTATGTAGCTCAGGTTGCAATGGGCGCAAGCCCAGTACAGTACCTCAACGCCATCAAGGAAGCCGAGGCCTATGACGGACCATCACTTATCATAGCATATTCTCCTTGTATCAACCATGGACTCAAGGCCGGCATGGGCCTCAGCCAGAAAGAGGAGAAGCTCGCTGTAGAGTGCGGCTATTGGCATCTGTATAGGTTCAATCCGACTCTCGAAGGCACAGACAAGAATCCGTTCTCTCTCGACAGCCGTGAGCCGGACTGGAGCAAGTTCCAGGACTTCCTCAAGGGTGAGGTACGATTCGCCTCCTTGTACAAACTCTTCCCTGACAGGGCAGCAGAGCTCCTTCAGAAGACAGAGGAATATGCAAAGATCCGTCTTGACTCATACAAGAGACTCGCAGGCAAATAAGATCCCAAGTCAACACTCAAAAGGACTTCAGACTTAAAAATAACAGGCATGGCTGTGGTGAAAATCATGGCCATGCTTTTTTATGCCCAGGAAGAAAATACCGCCCTGCTCAGTCTATAAAGGGAGATTATTTGCTACATTTGTAGATATGCTTACTCGTCACAAAACAGGGACAATCCGAAAAAAGAAAGGCTTTGTGAAACGTCTGATGAAGATGATTCTCGTAAAGATTCCTATAGGCTTGGTGCTATTGTCGTTACTGTGGGTGGTCGCCCTGAAATGGATACCGGTCTATGTAACTCCGCTGATGGTCATGCGCTCAATCCAGTTCTACGGAGACAAAACATTTGACTCAAGAAAATACTGGACGCCATACAGAGACATCTCTCCAGAGTGGGCAAGAGCCGTCATAGCAAGCGAAGATAACCTATTCTGTACACACAACGGCTTCGACTGGCAGCAGATAGACCAGGCAATCGATGCACACAAGAAAGGTCGGAGACTAAGGGGAGCAAGCACTATATCACAACAGACAGCCAAGAATGTCTTTCTTCTCCCTTCACGTTCCTTCATTCGGAAAGGGATAGAGGCATATTTCACTGTACTGATAGAACTGATTTGGGGCAAGGAGAGGATCATGGAAGTGTATCTCAATGTAGCCGAGACTGGAAAAGGCATATATGGAGTAGAGGCGGCATCATTGGTATATTTCGGCAGACATGCAAACTCAGTCACACGACATGAAGCCTGCCTTGTAGCCGCCTGCCTGCCCTCTCCTCTCAAACGTCACCCAGATCGGCCTACCTCCTATATAGCATCGAGAGCCTCCACAATAGAATCTCTCGAATACAAGCTCGAATATCCGGCCTGGATATACCACAAATAATAGTCTTCTACCATAAGGCGTAGAGGATAGATGACAGAGAGACTGGATGACATAGAGGAGGCCGGATGACATAGAGACCTATTGGCGTAGACAAAAGGCTCGATTCTGTGCGAACAAGCGCGTTACCAGCCTTTGGCGATATTGTCTGCAAGCATGGAAATAAGCCTTGCGCGTGCCTCCTCGCTTGCCCATGCAGTGTGTGGAGAAAGTGAGAGCCTTTCTGGATGCCGTGTATGAAGCAACGGACTGTCTGAAGGAAGAGGCTCTACCGCATAGACATCCAGAGCAGCACCTCTTATACGGCCTTCATCTACGGCCTTGGCCAAAGCCGCCTCATCCACTATGCCTCCCCTTCCCATATTTACTATGATTGCCGTCGGCTTCATCATCGCAAGTTCATTGTAGCCAATAAGTCCAGCGGTCCTTTCATTGTATGGAGCATGAATTGATATCACGTCAGATTCACGCATCAGAGTATCGAGAGCCACTGATGGGTAGTCATGGCAGTGTCCGGTACCTGAAGTGGAATAGTATGAGACCTCCATTCCAAATGCCTTGGCAACCAAAGCCACGTGACTGCCTATATTGCCCATGCCTATGATGCCGAGACGCTTGCCGTGGATCTCTGTAAACGGACGGCTTACATCCGTAAAGAGACCACTGGAGGAATATCTGCCCGACTTTACAGCATTGTCGAAATAGGGCATGTTGCCGAGTAGCGATAGTATATGCCCGAAGGTAGCCTGCACTACAGAATACGTCGAATATCCGGCCACATTCCTCACAATGATCCCTCGTGCCGAACACTCGTCAACATCTATATTGTTGATACCCGTTGCAGCCTCACATACGAGACGCAACTTCGGAGCCGCATCAAGAAGAGCCTTGTCGACCTTTATTTTATTGACAATAAGAACATCACAATCTCCGACACGGACAAGAGCCTCCTCGTGTGAAGAGTTGTCCCAACATACAAGCTCGCCCAAAGCCTCTACAGGGGCAAGCGAACTATCGCCCATTGTGGCGGCATCAAGATACACTATCTTCATTTTATTCATCTTTTCCATACAGCTGGTGTCGCAAATAAATGTTATCACATCTGCGTAGCAAAGATAGCTCTAAATAAGTAAATGCAACCAGGCAATGGATATAATCTGCAATTAACAAAAAGGGCCGGACTAAAAGATTAGTCCAACCCCCTCAAAGATAAATATTATAATTTAACGCTTATTCTGTAGGTTTGTCTATAGTTCCCTTGGTAAGGAACTCCGCCACTACAGGGTATGTAGTTATAACCCCGTCTGAGGTACAGCCATAAACACTAATCTTATATGCGGTAGCACCCTTCAGATTTTTCTTTTCTATAGTCTGCTTACCTGAAAGAAGCTTAGCCTCCAAAGTAGTGCCGGCATCCTCAGCAAAGACTTTAACCCAAGTCAAATCATCAACAGCATACTGAAGCGGATTATCAAAATCATCAAAATAATTGCGTTCGTCCACGGCCACCAGATATGTTACATCTGAAGCAGAAGGTGTTACTGTAATAACTACATCTTGGCGTGTAACCACACTTTCAATCTTGAACTCACACGTTTTTGATGCCTTAAACTTACCAGTCTTGAATTCTACCTTAGACAGAGGTGAAGCGGCCTCTCCATCTACACAGCAAAAAGCATATACATAATACTCGGTATCCTCGACCAAAGGCAAAGTTGAAGCCTTTGTCTCAGGATAGTATTTTGCAGCCTGCATAGTCTGCACTCCGGTTGAAGTCAATTGCCCCCAAGTAACATTACCTTCTTGAAGTTCATCCCTAAAGTTATTGCGGTAGACATCTATCCGTGACTTCATGAACGCATCATCACTTTCATAGGTATCAAATTCAGACTTCTTAACAAAGCCATGGAAGTAGCCTCTATCATCAGAAGGAACACACACATAACGAGCACTATTCCATGTGACATCGGATACGTCAATACGATATACGGTATTGATTACTATCTCATGCTTAGTCTTAAACGGAACAGTCTCCACAGCAGTAACTGCCTTACATACTTTTGCATCTAGATCCTCTTCAAAAGAGAACACTGCCAAATAATACTCATTATCTGCCTTCAAATTAGATCCTTTATATTCTCTTTCACCTTTTGGCGCCAACGTTTCAAAATATCCAGTCAGCCCATCCTGAAGATAATAGTTAAACATCCCGAGCTGCTGACTAATAAAGGCTTCTTGAGTCATGGAATCATATTTAGCCTTATCATAAGCTACAACATAAGTACGTACAGAAGCGTCTTTAGGAGTAACTGTCGCTGTTATCGACTTGTCATCGATAGCAGTTATATTTATAGTGAAATTATTAAGTTTTGTCTCTCCTGTATAACTTTTCTCAGCTACTACCTGCATTTCAACGCAGTCCGACAGGCCTTCACCATTTACATACAATAGTGATAGCGTTCCGCTAAACTCTGCGTAGGCCTTCATATCCTCTGTAGGAGCAGTGATCGAAAGTGTCTTATTCTCATACCTAACTCTCCATCCGTCAGGTTTGCTTATAATCACGCGAGACACACCTGTCTCTTCAACTTCGTATGTTTGGGTTTCACCATAAGTAAATGTCGAAATCTCAGGAGCCTTTCGTATCAGCATGTAAAAATCGCCACGAAGAGGAACGCTTACTACAGATCCATCTGCAAGTTCAATGTATATAATATTGCCATCAACCGTGACTCCTCGGAAAAGAGAATCGCCTCCCTCGCTTGTGACCTTGGCCAAGACATCATTACCCTGGGCATCCTTTATCCTCTGTGAAGTAACTCCTCCATCATAACTTATCGTCCAATAGCCTTCTTCATCAACGCCCAGAACTGGGACAACAGAATCTGCCGTTACGGGTAATTTCTGTCCGTCTGAAGAAGTGAGGTATTCTGTCTTACCGTCAGAGGTCAATGTCCAATAATATTTTCCATCCTCGCCCTTCTTTACACCAATAACTGGAGCATCTATACCATCTTTGCCATTTTTAATTTCGAGGCTTGTACCATCAGAAAAGTAGATAGTATGACCATTCTCCGTCTCCTCCACCTTCACAATAGCAAAACTGCCTTCAACTATTTTCCGCAAAGACTCTATATCTTTGTTAATCGAAGCGACTTGTTTCTCCACGTTTTCAAGTCTATCTTCTATATTATTCACCTTGTTCCATAGGTCTGTGTCGTCATATTTGCAGCCGGTGAACGCTACAAATAAAGCCACTGCGCAGCACACACAACGTGTGGCAACATTTAATATTCGAGTCATCTTTATTTAATTATTTAAGTTATTTTAAGACACAATAATTTAGGTACACATCAAAACAACAAATAGGCGAAGTTGCTGCCTGCCATGCCAATAGACACTCCGCTTCATATATCAAATATAGAAAAAATTATTATTTATTTTACGATTAACATTTGGAAGTGGCTACTGGCTATTCCCTCTCTATGCCTATAGTTCAATTGTTATTCACCTTTCCATACACCTGGTGCTGCGAACTGCCGTTATCATTTTGAGAACACCTACCCCGGTAGCGGTCTAATCCTCAACGGGGTGTAGCAAACTGATGTTGTCACTTGTAGTACACAACTGGAGCAGCCTCAAGGCAAAAATCAACTCTTATTGGGACACGGCTGAAGCCGCGGAGAAGCGCAACTATGACGGAGTGATGGACAAAAGCCGCTATATGGACAAGACAAGAAGAGCAGGGGGGGGGGAGGCCGATACTGGTCTATGTCTGAATTAGAGGTAGCGAGTAACGGGCTTCCACTCTGAGGTCTCGGTGGACATAATAACAACGGAGGAGTCGGTGGAGTCCGAGGCTAAGGTGCCGGTGACTGCAGCGAAGCCAGTGCTATCAATGCTGCCGGAAGGAGTTCTAGTAATACTAGTGGTACCTACGTCGGCGGTGCCAGTTCTGAATATAATATTATACTTTATATGTGTCCCCATAGTCCATTTCGCCTCAAAATCCTTGAGCATTTTGGTAACTTTCTGAGGGACACCATTTTTGGTGTAATTAATTATTACTTCCGGTTCATTCCTTGTTCCGTACTTATATTCAAAAGAATTGAAATGCTGTGGAATGACACTAATGTCAGGGCCAACCTGTTTTTTCTGCTGCTCAATCGAAATATAGCCTATGTCAGGTAGTGTTGGAAGCAATTCGTTGACACTTTGATAATTGGACCATGAATCTCCCTGGTATCCTCCGCTAGAATAGTCACCTTGAAAGCAGATATTTGTGAGTTTTAATCCGGTCAAAGCATATGTGTCTGTTGTCGGGGCGTCAAGTTTAACATAAAAACTAATCTTTGCAAGTTTATGCTCGAAGAGTGTAGGGACCCCATTGAAGTCGATACCCCTGTCTGCAACGAAATCCGCGACAAGAAGATCAAAATCTTGTCCGCAGTTCATCTCGGTTGGAAAAGGCTTTATTGATAATCCTTTTTCCTTATCTATCTCACATGTTGAAAAAGACCCTGGAGTGACAGCATTTGGATAAAAAGTCTCTCCAGACATGCAGGTATACGACAAGAATGTCAGGCAACCGCCACGAGGCCAGTAGTACAACCGACTAGTGTGCCAAGAATTGGCCACAAATGAGGAAACGGCATTTGTATAGTAGCTAACCTCGGCCTTTTCAATGTAGGGTTTTGCGTCCGCTTTGTCTGTATCCCATTTCTTCCCATTAGGGAGATACCACGCATAAGTGAAAAAACTAGCACGTGTGTCGAGTGCCATTGAGCCAACCTTGGTAGTGGCAGTGGCATTCGATTTCCCGCCCGAGTTCATAACCGTCTCAAGAACTGGAGAGAATGATATGGCTATGCTGTTGGGGCTGCTTGGGGCAGTCTCGACTTTGGTGCAGGAACTAAGAAGCATGAGAGCCAGAAGTAATAGCTGTGCAATTTTCTTCATAACGTCAGGCGTGGCTGATAAATATCTTGAAATTAAATTTACAAGCATATATCCTCTCATGATTTACAGAGAGGATATATGACTAAAATTTTGTTTTATAAGTGGTCGTGTATCAGCGATTTATATATATGATGATATCATATCTTCTTCCCACTCACTAACGGTAGGATCCCAGTAGATGATCATTTCGCCGGCAATACCGGTAATATTTATGGACAAATCATAGATGATCTTCTTGTTCATTTCCCAACCTTGATAGGGGTGCATTTCTTCGAGGGAAACATAGTCTATGGCCTGATCTGTAAAACTTATCTTGTCATCTTCCCCATAGTAAGAGACGGAATATGAGAACTCAACATAAGGTACTTTCTTGAGTTCATTTATATAGGCTTGTGTCCTTCTCTCGCGGGCTTTTTCAAGAGGAGTTTTTCCTTTGAACTCGTAGTTCACTTTAGCGAATGTCTGTGGCAGGAATGCCTTCTGTTCGCAGGTCAAATCGATATAGGGGGATTGATGGAGTTCCGCTGGCTTTCCGTCCGAAGTCTTGTACACATAGGTACTTCTAGCGTCTGCCTCTTCTGCATAAGCCGTACTGCTCCAAGCCCCTTTAGCATCATTTTTCAGGGAATAGTCGCCTTTATTGTATGGGTTTACTAATTTTATATTATTTATTTTGAATTCGTAGCTTCCAGCCTTGACAACACCGTTTTCGACTTTCTTATATTCACCCATAGTACTCACTTTGAATCCGGAAATCTGGGTAAGGGCGTGTTGGAACAAGGTCGGGACTCCACTTGCTACCCCTGCATTACTGGTTGCAGTGGATGCGTTCTGATTGGTTGCATAGGCTACCATGAAATCAAGATCCTTCTGCCTATCCACCTCGTAGCCGATCACTTTGAGACCATTCTCGGCATCGCAGGTAAGGTTGGCAGGATATGATGTTGCTTTCTTGTAGCTGTCGATGACCGTGTATGAAATGAATGTCAGAGAGCCACCCTTTGGCCAGTAGTATTCATTCGTAGTACCCCAGTATCTGGGTATAGTAGATCCAACCGATATATGATACGAAACCTCTTCATTATTAATATACAGACTCGCATTTTCAGGCCAAGTCGTCCCATTGGCATTATAGAACGCACATGACTTGAATTTATAGGCCTTGTCGAATATCGTCCCATCGACAAGCGCCTTGGTACTCTTCGGTCCGACTACGGTCTGCCAGGTTATCTGCATCGGCTCATCGGAAATAGAGCGGACTTCGTTCTTCGTGCAGGCGGAAAGAGCTAAGAGCACCGCAGCGATAATCAAACTAGTTTTTTTCATCGTTTAATTTTTATATTTATTGAACTTATATCAGTATCTCATAGTGCTCTTCGTCCCAGTTGTCCACGGACGGGTCGAAGCCACCACCAGCAAGACCTTTAGCTTGGTCTGTCCAAAGTAGTTAAACACACCTGTGCGGAACGGGCCTCTGTACAAGTGCAAGTACTCCATACTCGGAGTGTAGTGCCGCCAGTCGCTGCGCACCTGCACGAGAGTCGAGCATTATAAGCTGACATTCCCTTAGGAGAAGAATATGGGACAAGCCTCACCCAATTGTCTGGAGAATGAAAACGCAACTGGTTAAAATCAAACAAGACTACGATATTTTCAATGCCGATCATTTTAAGTCGCTTATCGACCGCAAATGTAACATTTTTATTGCAAACAATAAATTTTGATCAAGATTTAATTAGAATTTAATTAGAATTTGATACACAACCTTTTGAGTAATTACCATTAATATTCTACCCTCAACTCTGATGACAAGAACTACTAGAGAGCGTTCATTGAAAAGGAGGGTCTCTCGTAAGACAAACAATAAGACCATATTCAAGACATCTCTGCTTCATGAATATGGTCTAAATTATTGAAATACTTTATTGTAGACTGGGTTTGCCGACCTATTTGACAAGATCAGGACATGGTCAAGACAAAATCAGGACAAGTCTGAAGATTGTCACCGCTACTCCCACTCTATTGTTGCCGGTGGCTTAGAAGAGATATCATAGACAACCCTGTTGACCCCACGTACTTTGTTGATTATATCATCGCTCACTTTTGCAAGGAATTCATAAGGAAAATGAAACCAGTCTGCAGTCATCGCATCAGTGGATACAACAGCCCTGAGAGCTACAGGATTCTCATACGTCCTCTCGTCACCCATTACTCCGACACTCTTGATCGGAAGCAATATCACGCCTGCCTGCCAGATGGCATCATATAGGTTGGTAGCCATGACACGAGGATCCGATGCTGACGGGAAGCCTAAAGAAGTGCAGTCATAGCTACGAAGTCCGCGTATGAAGATATCGTCCGCTTCTCGCAAAACATCAAGTTTCTCTCGTGTGACTTCTCCGATTATCCTGATTGCAAGTGACGGTCCCGGGAAAGGATGTCTCCCTATCAACTCTTCCTTGATGCCGAGTGCACGGCCCACTCTTCTGACCTCGTCTTTGAAAAGCATCTTAAGCGGTTCAACCACTTTAAGATGCATCTTCTCAGGCAAACCGCCCACATTGTGGTGGGACTTGATCTTGGAAGCTATGCCAGGTATGCCGGCAGACTCGATCACATCTGGATAGATGGTTCCCTGAGCAAGCCATGCGGCATTCTTTATGGTACGCGCGTATTTGTCGAAAGTCTCCACAAACAGACGTCCTATAATCTTGCGCTTTGCCTCAGGCTCCGTAACCCCGGCAAGAGCCGACAGAAACTCTTCAGAGGCATCCGCACCTATCACATTGAGCCCCATATCCTTGTATGAGTCCATAACATCTTCGTATTCGTTTTTGCGAAGAAGTCCGTTATTGACGAATATACATGTGAGCCTATGTCCGATAGCCTTGTTGAGCAGCACGGCAGCAACAGTAGAATCCACGCCTCCACTCAGTCCGAGTATCACTTTGTCGTCACCTATTGTTGACCTTAGAGACTCGACAGTAGTATCGATGAATGACGCCGGTGTCCAGTCGCCTTTGCACCCACATATGCCAAATGCGAAATTGGACAGAATCTTCGTACCTTCCACGCTGTGATAGACCTCAGGGTGGAACTGCACCGCGTATATAGGCTTGTCAAGAAAATGGAAAGCCGCATTTGTCACGTCCTGAGTCGAGGCAATCACCTCCGTACCTTCAGGAAGGGCCGTAATCGTATCCCCGTGAGACATCCATACCTGTGAATGTGCGCTTACCCCCAATAGAAGAGGAGAGTCAGGCTGTAGTACATCTAACATAGCCCTACCATATTCCCTGGTTAGAGAGCTTTCCACCTTGCCTCCGTACTTGTATGCAAGATACTGGGCACCGTAGCAGATACCAAGAAGCGGATACTTACCTACAATGCTGTCCAGATCTATATGAGGAGCATTGGCATCCCTAACCGAACACGGGCTTCCGGATATTATCACTCCTTTAATGTCGGAGTCTGGAGTCGGCATCTTGTCATAAGGGAAGATCTCACAATAGACATTAAGCTCTCTCAGTCGCCGCCCGATGAGTTGCGTTACCTGGGATCCTGCATCAAGAATGATGATTTTTTCCATATAGAAAGATTTGTAGCGCAAAAATAATATAAAAATCCGAAGAAATGAGTAATTTTGTAGTTTCCGATTTGGTATATAATCGGACTTACGGATAAGAATATGGACGTTAGAAACATTGCGATCATAGCCCATGTCGACCACGGAAAGACTACATTGGTAGACAGGATGATCTATCAGGCCAAGCTCGTAAGACAGCCTGAGAACCTCGGAGAACTAATTCTCGACAATAATGACATCGAAAGAGAGCGTGGCATAACAATCCTTGCCAAGAATGTCTCTGTCGTATACAAAGGAGTCAAGATCAACATCATAGACACTCCTGGCCATAGCGATTTCGGCGGAGAGGTCGAGAGGGTACTGAATATGGCAGACGGTGTACTTCTGCTCGTGGACGCATTTGAGGGGTGCATGCCCCAGACAAGGTTCGTGCTGCAGAAAGCCCTTCAGATGGGCAAGAAACCTATCGTTGTCGTCAATAAGGTAGACAAGCCCAACTGCCGTCCTGACGAGGTTCAGGAAGAGGTATTTGACCTAATGTTCTCGTTGAACGCCACAGAAGACCAGCTGGATTTCCGCACAATATTCGGAAGTGCAAAGCAGGGTTGGATGTCCACAGACTGGAGGAAGCCCACTACCGACATCACTCCCCTACTTGATACAATATTGGAAGTAATCCCAGCACCGGCACAGAATCCCGGAACTCCGCAGATGCTTATCTCCTCTCTTGAATATTCTCCTTATGTAGGAAGGATCGCTGTCGGTAGGATCACGAGAGGTACCTTGACAACAGGCATGAATGTAAGCCTTTGCAAAAGATATGACCGCGTAGAGAAGCAGAAAATCAAGCAGCTTCTTGTATTTGACGGTCTCGGCAAGAAGGAAGTTCCTGAAGTACAGTGCGGTGATATATGCGCTGTCGTCGGTATCGAAGGCTTCGAGATCGGAGACACAATAGCCGACTACGAGAATCCGGAAGCACTTCCTCCAATTGCAGTAGATGAGCCTACCATGAGTATGCTCTTCACAATCAACAACTCACCTTTTTTCGGCAAAGACGGCAAATTTGTCACATCTCGCCATATAAGGGAGAGACTTGACAAAGAGCTCGAGAAGAATCTTGCTCTAAGGGTAAAACCGGGGCTCAACGCAGATTCGTTCGTCGTATACGGCCGTGGCGTCCTTCACCTTTCAGTGCTCATCGAGGAGATGAGGAGGGAAGGTTTCGAACTACAGGTTGGACAGCCTAAAGTATTGGACAAGACGATCAACGGCCAGAGATGCGAGCCAATCGAGGAACTTAGCATAGAGGTCCCTGAGCAATTCGTAGGAGCAGCAATCGAGATCTCTACAAGACGCAAGGCAGCTCTCATACACATGGAACCCAGGGCAGACCGCACACTCCTCGAATTCGAGATACCTACAAGGGGTCTTATGGGACTGAGGAACAATCTCCTTACTGCCACTCAAGGTGAGGCTGTAGTAGCGCACAGATTCAAGGACTACCAGCCATACAAAGGAGAGATCGAACACAGGACCAACGGCTCTCTCGTATCTCTTGAGACAGGCGAGGCTGTTGCCTACTCTATGAACAAGCTACTCGACAGGGGCAAGTTCTTCGTGGATCCCGGAGAGGAAATCTATGCCGGTGAGGTCGTCGGAGAGCACACAAGAGACCGCGATCTGAACGTGAATATCTGCAAGAGCAAGAAGCTCACTAACGTGCGTGCAGCAGGCAGTGACGAGAAGATAATCCTGCCTCCGGCAATCAAGATGTCACTTGAGGAGATGTTGGAGTATATCAATGAAGACGAATTGGTTGAAGTGACTCCACATCACCTCCGCATTCGTAAGATTCTGCTTGACCCCAACGAGCGCAAGAGAAAAAGTGGAGAAAGCGATTGATAATTCAAAACTTTTGCTTACATTTGCAACCCCAATTCTGCAAGACAGAGTATGACGGATAGTTATGTCATCCCGATAGACGGACTGAAAGTCGGTAGAAACACGATTTCACGGCATGTGGGCAAGGATTTTTTTGAGTCATACGACAATTCCGAGATCCACGGGGCTGACCTTGATGTACACGTTGTCCTTGACAAGGATTCTGCCTTGCATTGCGAAGTAAGGATCAACGGGACACTTACCGTACAATGCGACAGATGCTTGGAAGATGTTGATCTTCCTGTCAAAGTCGAGGAGAGGATACGGATTGAGAGAGGCACAGACGGAGCAGATGAGATTGATGGTGAGGAAGTTGTATACGTACCCTACGGTAGTGAAGGATTGGATTTCGGACAGATCATATACGACTACTCGATTCTCGCTTTACCGATAAAGAGAGTACATGACGATGGGAGATGCAATCCCAAGATGATCGGCTACATTAGTGACGGAGATTTCCCGGAAGAGGGAGATGACAACAGTGGAGAAGTATACAGTCCGTTTGCAGGTTTGAAAGGAATGCTTGACAAGTGATGGCATCCACGGTGAAAAATAGGTAAGAATAAAATTTTAAAAGTATATAACAATGGCACATCCGAAACACAAACTTTCTAAGCAAAGAAGGGACAAGAGGAGAACGCATGATTTTGCTGCAGTTCCAACTCTTGCGACATGCCCTAATTGCGGTGCTACAGTAATGTATCACAGAGTATGTCCCGAGTGCGGCTTCTACAGAGGCCGTCAGATCTTTGAGAAGAAAATAGCCGAGTAGGCTTGTCTCATAACGGCCCCGTAGTTCAAGGGATAGAACGGAAGTTTCCTAAACTTTAAATACAGGTTCGAGTCCTGTCGGGGCTACTTGAAAACCGGTCCATTGCGGATCGGTTTTGTCGTATAATCAGCAGAATGGCTCTTAGACTCAGCAGAATGTTTTTTTAGACTCGGCTGGAGGGTTATAGCGCAGCTGGAGGGTTACAGCGCAGCAGGATGGTTATAGCGCAGCTGGATGGTTATAGACTCGGCAGGATGGTCTAAAGACAGAGTATTCAAGGAGTTTCCGGTATATTTATACTTTAAGTCAGCGATGTCTTCATATCTTCATATCTTCATATCTTCATATCGTGATATCGTGATATCGTGATATGCCTTTTGATTATAGTAATGGATTTTCTAATTTTACAGTAAAACGAGTACAATGATGGAGAAGACTACAAAGGAGAACTGTGAGCCAGGAGCCTGGAAAACAATCGAGAGCCAGTACCTCTTCAAACGGCCATGGCTCACTGTCAGGCGTGACGCAGTTGAACTTCCGGACGGACGGATCAATCCCGAGTTCTATGTACTTGAATATCCAGACTGGGTCAACGTCATAGCAGAGACCGAAGATGGGCAGATAGTAATGGAGCGTCAGTTCCGCTACGGCCTCGGCAAGACATGCTACGAAATCCCGGCAGGTGTGATGGAGGCTGGAGAGACTCCCGAGCAGGCTGCAAGACGCGAACTTCTTGAAGAGACAGGGTACGGAGAGGGGGTATGGCAAGAGATAATGTCGCTATCCGGCAATTCAAGCACCACCAATAACCTGACTCACTGCTTTGTGGCGAAAGGTGTCAAAAAGATATCCGGCCAACATCTCGACAGCACTGAGGATCTTGAGATCGTGCTTATGAGCCCTGACCGGGTAAAAGAACTGATGGTTTCCGATGAGATAAAGCAGGCCCTTATGGCTGCCCCACTATGGAAATATTTCTCTGGGAAACTATCCTAAGTAGACTGAAATTTTACAGAACTTCGATAAGCTCTACTTTGAATATTAGTGTAGCGAAAGGAGGGATTGCACCTTGAGCCCCAGCTTCACCATAGGCAAGGTTGTACGGTATGAAGAGCTGCCACTCTGAACCTTCCGGCATAAGTTGCAAAGCCTCTGTCCATCCGGCAATCACCTGATTGACCCCAAATACGGCAGGGCATTTGCGAACATATGAGCTGTCGAATTTCTTGCCATCGGTAAATGTACCCTCATAGTGGCATTTCACTTTGTCAGTAAGCTTCGGCTTGCGACCTGTACCTTCCTTGATCACCTTATATTGGAGTCCGCTCGGCAGCACTTTGACGCCTTCCTTCTTGGCATTTGCAGCAAGGAACTCCTCCCCTTCGCGCTTCATCGTCTCTGCTATTTCAGCCTGCTCGCCTGCCTGACGGTCTTGAAGCTTGCGGAAATATTCGTCAAGGATTGAAGAGGCCTCCTCTAACGAGATGGCGGGTTCTCCTCCTGTGATTGTGGCTTTCAGTCCTGCCACAAAATCATCGAATGCCAGTTCCTTGACTCCTGACTGAATCATATTGTGGGCAATGCTCATGCCCAGTGCATAACTATTCTTGTCCATTTGCAAAAAATATTATTATACAAATATAGTGAAAGCTGAGAGTAATCGCACAAGCAAGCTTGTTCTTTACCGAGTTCTATCCCAGGATGCAGCCTGACAAAGAGGCACAAGATAGAATTGACTCCTGAAATTGACTCGATGAGATTTTGCTGCCCATACGGAAATATACCAGACTGCCCATACGGAAATATACGTATCTTTGAAAGATTTTCCGTCGGAGATCTTGAAAATCCGGCATAATGTTGTCATAGCATGGAGATATTCACACTCGTAACAGGACTCCTTTTCCTTTATCTGGAGATAAGACAGAACAACTGGATGTGGGCGGTACAAGCTCTAACAGGAGCAGCCTCCGTATATATTTTCTTTCAGGAAGGACTTTACGCTACCATGGCACTCAACGCATATTACGTTGCCACGGCAGTTTGGGGAATGTGGAGCTGGCGTAAGGACAAGGCGACTGCAATTGAGAGTCTGAAAATGCAGTCAGAGGACAAGCCGAAACCGGACGAGGACAATATCCACCTGCGCAGACTGCATCTAAAGACAGTCTGTATAAGCATCATCGCACAGATTGCAGGCACAGCAGCACTGTATCACATACTCCGCCCTTTGGGTGATGCCATGTCACTTATGGACTCGGGAATTACAGTGCTTAGCATCATCGCAACCTGGTGGCTGATACAGACATACAAGGAGCAGTGGATACTGTGGATCATCGCTGACTTGCTCACTTTCGTCATGTGTCTGTCGCAAGGCCTCTACCTCATGGCAGCACTGTATATATTCTACACATTCTCAGCCATATACGGCTATATACATTGGAAAAGCCGAGGCATCTATGTAGACACCGCGGCTGATAATTAATCACATATTCAAGCTAAAAAGTCATCAGTCCATGCAGAGGTGGCCAGCACAACTGGTCGACTCCACCAATGGAGAATGTAGGCAAGATGACGAGAGCGTCTCACTTGACAGAGGATGCAGGCACAACGGCTGTCACTCCCGGCAGAGAAAGTCAGCTATGAGAAGAGGTATGAAGAGATAGACTCCGAGCAGCAATACGGCTACCGAGCGAAAGGCAATGAGCCTCCATCCCAAGCCGATCCGTCCGGGACACCTGTCTCTATATGTAGCCCATACAGCATACAAAGCAGCAAGTAGAAGACCTACCCACAACGCCTTAGCAGAGAAGTCATCAAACCTTGGCATAATGAACGAATCCAAAGGAGACTGCATGAATATGGTAAACGGGAAAATATACCCACTTGCCTTCTCCCAACCTGGACATTCATCCACTGTGCCATGTTCATCAACTTTCTCCCATGAGCGGGAATTTACAGCTATTAACCTCTCGTCCGTAAGACTCCGAAGAGATACTGTCCAGTAAAACATATCACCGATTATCATTATGGACTCGGACTTCGGATCATAGCCTCCGATAGGGACTTCATGCAGACCTCCATCAACAGCTTCAACCGCATAGAAACTTCCGTCAGTGCAGGAAAGAAAACCAAGCATTCTCCTATCTCTAAACTCAGTAACGAAGATATGGTCGACCTTCATACCCTCCGGAAGTACAATCTCCCTAACATACGGCTTCCCCTTCACCTGCTTTAGTTGAAAGAGACGCCCGAGGCTGTCATAAATAAGATATCCGTTGTCATATTCTTTCTTCGGAGATCCGTTGCCGGCAACTATCCTGGCAGGGAAACTAAACCCGACAGAATCCAGAGCTTCTGTGAATAGACGGCTTTTGTCCGAATCCAACTCATTGCTTTCTATCCCGACGAACTCGATGCCGTAGTCATTTATCCGGAACACATCCACAGACGGCTTGAAGTCTACTCTGCCAGACTCCGACTCAAGAAGTCTGTAAAGACCCCAACTGGGGGCATTTACTTCAGAGGGATTGGACCTGAATATGAATCCGCTCTTCTCGGCATCTTTTGGAGTGACTGGAATTCCTTCTATATTAGATGGGAAACGTCGTTCTGACACAAGCTGCCTGTAATAGAACATAGGCAGGATACTGTCCATCTGAAACAAAGTGTACCTAACCCCGTTGAAATCCTCACCGTAAGAATCACCGTTCTCGTCAAACTTCAGGGAAGCAAAACTGTGCACCACACAGCTATATAAAGTAAATGGAGACCGGGACGGACTCGCTGACACATAAGCATATAGCCATGGAAGAATACCGGCAAGCAGCGCTGCAGCCAGCAATATTATCAATGTTCTGAAAATCTTTGTCATATCAATTAGTCTTGGCAACCTTTGACAAAACGATCCACGGATACTACGGATGCTGGGAACATCACGGCAACTGCCACTATGATCCACACTATCATGCGGTCATACGCCATCGGTAAGGAGGAAATGAATAATATACGGCACAAAGCCACTGAGAAAAGCAACTGCACAATACGGAATTTCCAGGTAGGTTCCATACAGATCCAAGCCGTACAAAGATATACGATAATACCTGACGCATACCACGGCAACGAGGTCAGCATGATCCCATCCACAAATTCACGCGGCATGACAGAAGCAAAATAGAAGACTTCCGCCGCTGCATGAAGCGCAAATAGCAAGAGCAGCAGAACAACCGTCATTCCTTCCATCATAAATACCGTACCAGTATGAGGCATAGGAAGATGCAGTGTAAGCTTCAGTCTTTTCTGCACTAATTCTGGGACGAACTGTGCCATTCCTACAAGAAGCCCTGCCAAAAGGGGCAGGAATTTCATCCGGTCGACAAGCACGCCCTTATTCTCAAGCAGTACAGACCACACATGGTCAGCCCCACGAAAATCAATCACTCTGTGTACTCCATATAGGGAGAATGCCGTATAAGCAAATAGTACAGCGGCACAGAATAGATAGACATACCGTATCTTCAGCCACTCCTTGTAGAACAAGGAAAGCATCATATGAAACGTATCGAATTTACCACTATTCATAACATCAATATTTTCCAGTAAGACCGATAAATGCGTCTTCGAGGCTCAGAGAAGACTCAGTCATGTCTTTGCAGTCAATGCCGCAAGAGAGCACTGCAGCTGTCACTTCTGCAGCAGAGGCGAATGAATACAGCTCCGCTCTTCCTCCGAGCACTTCGGGATGATACAGTTTCACTCCCGCTGGGCTGCCCTCCAACACGGATATATCAGGAAGGCTGCAAGAGAAAGTAAACCTGTGGAACGATGACAAGAGTCCATCCACGTCCGTCTGAAGGGTAATGCCGCCATAATCCATTATGATACAGTCATCCACAAGCTTCTCAATATCCTGGATAATATGAGATGTGAGGAAGACTGTCTTGCCTCCCGATTTCGCATAGTCTCTCAGATATTCGACGAACAATCTCCTATATCCAGGGTCAAGACCCATGGAGAAATCATCAAGCACAAGAAGGTCAGCATCCTGAGCCAATATCAATCCGAGAGCGACCTGAGAACGTTGACCGCATGACATTCGTGAGATACGCTGCCCGTGTGCGATCTTGAGCTTTGACATAAGGGCATAATACGCATCTCTGTTCCAACGCGGATAGAATCCGGAATAGAACCGTTCTATCTGTTCTATCGTCATGAATGAATACTGCACATGGCCTTCAAGAAGCAGAGAGATGCGCCTCCTAGTAATAGGCGTCATCTTCCTTACATCTTCACCGAAAATGAGGCAGCTCCCGCTACGTGGCTGCAGATATCCGCTCAGAATGTTTATCGTTGTCGTCTTGCCCGTCCCGTTCTTGCCGAGAAGACCAAGTATACGTCCCTTGGGCACATTGAAACTCAAGTCTTTGTATATGAGTCTCTCTCCATAGTAATGGGTAAGGTGTCGACACTCTATTATATTGTCAGACATACAAATTATTTGATTTTACTTCTAAACGAAGATAGTCTATGAATAATTAAATAGTACAAATTTACTTATCATCCAGATATGCGTCAATCGCAACATATAATTATTTTGAGGTAGCTGGAACAAAGGAGGTGCGCAGCAATAAAGTCCAAAAAAAGATTTGTACAAACCGATTTTTCAGAAATAAATCCGGACAGAATCTTGGATATTCAGCAAATATCAGATAAATTTGCAGCTCCGTTCTCATCATCAACAAATGCGGTGAACGAAGCTATACTTGAATATAATTTATTTATTGATATGAAAAAAGGAATCCATCCCGAAAACTACCGACTTGTAGCTTTCAAGGATATGTCTAACGACACAGTATTCATCACGCGCTCATGCGCAACTACAAAAGAGACACTTATGGTTGACGGTGTAGAGTATCCCGTTGTAAAGGTCGAGATCTCCAACACCTCACACCCGTTCTACACAGGCAAGGTAAAGCTCGTCGATACCGCAGGACGTGTAGACAAGTTCTACCAGAGATACAAGTCAAGACAGAAATAAGCACTCACTGTCGAAGACAGACAATAGCGTGGCAGAGTTCTCTGTCACGCTTTTTTTATTGCTCTAGCCTACTTGATACGATAGGGCATATCGTCATAAAGAGTGAAGCGCTTGGCCTTACGCACCCATTTCTGTTCCTCACCTTTTATATATTCCTTAACATCCTGATATGAAATCTCGCCCATCAGGTAGGCAAAAAGTTTCGTATCTCCGAGTTTGCGTTCAAATCCATCAAGGAAAGAGAAGGCCGGATACACTTCTTTGAAATAGCGCATAAGGCGTAGTGTATGCAGCAAGGAATGATACTGAACACCAGGCTTGAGCATTATCTGGTAGCCGTAGCAAAGTTCTCCGGCATATCTTCCGGCAGAAGGCTTGAATGAGCATGGTCTTAGAAGTACACCCTCCTGAACAGGCAACCTGTCATAAGGCCCGTGGCTTATGAACGGAGCTCCAAGATACTCATACGGACGGGCAGTACCGATAGCAGGGGTTATATTCGTATTGTTCCAGAGTCCTCCCCCACTATACATATAACATGTAAAAAGTCCGGGTATGTCTGAAGCCGGGGCTATCGTCCATGGCAGCAAATCCTTGTTGTAGTCAGAAGCATGAGCCGAAATCACATGCAGCGGGAAGCCGGCTCCTATCTCACTATGAAAAAGATTGCAGAGTTCTCCTATTGTAAGTCCGTGACGGTGAGGTACTCTCGGGATATACGGCTCAATATCATCGCCTTCGGGTACTGTTCCTTCCACTACTCTGCCGGCAGGATTGATATGGTCTACCACATACAGGGACGGAGGATCGGGCATTGCTGTCATGACCATCATCAGACGGATGACATCTTTAGTATAGTTGAAATACCTCGCCCCTACGTCCTGTATCTCGACAACCACGGCAGACAGTCCGGAAAGGGATTCTCTGTCAAATCCTATATGGTTTGTCCCAGGGGTAAGTTCCGCATCCTCAGGTAGAAAGAGCCGAACAAGATTGCCTCTCTCCCTGAAAATCTCGTACATATATCTGTCGGAAGCCGTGTCCCAGCAATTCTGGGTGCAGAAACATCCTACTTTTCCCTCGGCCAAAGCCTTGTCAAGCTGGGACTCAAGGGGCGTTGTCCTGAATGAAAACATCAGTTAGAAGCTGTTTTGAAATGATTCGTCTCTTCTCTTATGGTTCTCTCCGGCCATTTTCATCCTTGTCATCAGTCCGGTACCTCCACCTTCTTCCAAAGTCGAAACTGCCTCGAATAATCCTCTTAATAAAATTCGGGAACAATCTCAAAACAGCTTCTTATTGTCGTCGATTATACGTTTCGCCTCGACAATTACGCTCTCGCCAAGTTCCTCAGCCTCCTTCTGTGTAGGAGCTTCCGAATAGATCCTGACAATCGGCTCAGTATTGGACTTGCGAAGATGAACCCATTTCTTCTCTTTCTCGAAAATGACTTTCACCCCGTCAATGTCCACTATTTCCTGATCGGAATATACAGACTTCAATTTCTCCAATACGGAATCAATCAGATGAGCATCAGAGAGTTGGATCTTGTTTTTCGCGATGAAATATTGAGGATAAGTCTTCTTAAGAGCGGATACTGTGATGCCCTTGTGAGCCAGATTTGAAAGGAAGAGAGCTATACCAACCATAGCGTCACGACCATAATGCAGAGCAGGATAGATAACTCCGCCATTCCCTTCACCTCCTATAATAGCATGTTTCTCCCTCATCAAGGTTGTCACATTGACCTCACCCACAGCTGAAGCATAGTATTTACCGCCATAATGCTCGGTAACGTCACGAAGTGCCCTTGTAGAAGAAAGATTGGATACTGTAACAAGTCCGGTCTTGCCTTCTGCTGCAGCACACGAAAGGACATAGTCAGCCACACTCACAAGGGTATATTCCTCCACAAACGGCTGCCCGTCTTCGCAGATAAACGCAAGCCTGTCTACATCCGGATCCACGGAGATACCGAGATCAGCATGTCTGGCCACGACTGTCTCTGAGAGAGTCTCAAGATTCTTCGGAAGAGGCTCAGGATTGTGAGCAAAATCACCTGTAAGTTCGCAGTTAATCCCGATACAACGAACTCCAAGAGCCTTCAGAAGCCTCGGAACAATGATAGCGCCAACAGAATTGATGGCGTCCAGAACAACGGTAAACCCGGCTTTCCTTACAGCCTCGATGTCTACTGTCGGTAATGCAAGGACCGCTTCGATATGTCTGTCTGTGAAATCTTCTTCAGTTATATTGCCAAGGCAATCCACATCAGCGAAGTCGAAGTCTCCTTGTTCTGCACACGCGAGCACATCCGCGCCTTCTGCAGCGGTAAGGAATTCGCCTTTTTCGTTAAGAAGTTTGAGGGCATTCCAGTTCTTCGGATTATGAGAGGCGGTGAGAATAAGGCCTCCGTCTGCGTGAGAGAAAATGACGCCCATTTCGGTAGTAGGGGTAGAAGCAAATCCGGCCTTGATCACATCAACTCCGCAAGCCACAAGCGTACCGCAGACAATGTCTTCCACCATCTCTCCTGAGATACGGGCATCCTTTCCGACTACAACTGTGTAACGGTTTCCCGGAGTCTTAGGCCGACGTCTGCGAAGGCAGGTGCAGTAGGCATAGATAAATTTCACGATATCTACAGGCGTCAAGGCCTGTCCGGGCTTTCCTCCGATCGTTCCGCGTATTCCAGAGATTGATTTTATAAGTGTCATGACTATTTAAGGAAATTTCATTACAAAAGTAGAGAAAATATTTGCAAATCGAAAAAACTTGAGTACCTTTGCAATCCAAACTTAAATGCTCGGTTCGTATAACGGTTAGTACCCAAGATTCTCAATCTTGTAATATGAGTTCGATTCTCGTACCGAGTACTTCTATAGAAGCTGACTTTTTCCGGTCAGCTTTTTTTATGTAGTATGACATTCCTTTTCTTCGGGCTAATAGACATTTCCCTAACGCGGTTCAGCAGTATTGTAGAACGGGACTACAGGATAATCCGCATGGTTTTTGTAAATTTGCAGAATGCGCATATTTGCGCGGGTGATAAAATCCTGACTTTCTATGGCAGACATCAACTACAGTGACAACAGTATCAAGACGCTGGAATGGAACAAACATATCCGGCAGCGTCCGGGCATGTATATAGGACGTCTCGGCAACGGCAACAACCCCGGAGACGGTATCTACGTGCTACTGAAAGAGATCATAGACAACTCGATAGACGAGTTCTCCATGGGATTCGGCAAGGAGATCATTGTCACCATAGAGGATAACAACGTTACAGTACGTGACTTCGGGCGAGGCATACCGCTCGGCTCTGTAGTCAAAGCTACCAACAACCTCAACACAGGAGGCAAGTTCGACGACTCGGTGTTCAAGAAGTCTGTCGGACTCAACGGTGTGGGTACCAAGGCTGTGAATGCATTGTCCTCATCCTTCTATATAGAATCATTCAGGGAAGGTCAGAGTTCATGGGCCAGATATGAACGTGGCGAGCTCAAAGACTCCGGCATGAAAGACTCTTTAGGAGAGAAGAACGGGACATTAGTCAGATTCACCCCTGATCCCGAAATGTTCGGAGAGTATGCTTTCAACTTTGACTTTGTGGAAAGCATGGTCAAGAACTACTCATACTTGAAGAAAGGTCTTACCATTGTGTTCAACGGCACACCGTACAAATCCGAGAACGGTCTGCTCGATCTTGTCAATGACAGGATGAGCGAGACTCCTCTCTATCCGCCCATACATCTTGTCGGTAACGACATCGAGATTGTCATGACTCACGGCAACAGCTACGGAGAGAATATAGCCTCATTCGTGAACGGGCAGAACACAAGGGACGGAGGCACCCACCTTGCCGCATACAGAGAAGCCGTAGCCAAGACGCTCAAAGATTTCTTCAAGAAGAACTATGCCCCAGAGGACTGCCGTCAGGGGATTGTGGGAGCGATAAGCATACAGATACAGGAGCCCAATTTTGAAGGACAGACCAAGACTAAACTCGGGTCTACATATATGTGGGAGAAGCCCGAGAGGGATGCTGAAGGCAAAGAGGTACGTGGTGCAGACGGGGCAATCGTGATAGACCGAGGCCCGACAATCCGGTCTTTTGTCAACGACTTCGTATCGAAAAATCTTGACAACTACCTCAGAATCCATAAGGAAGTTGTCCCGATACTCGAGGAGAAGATCAAAGCTTCCCAACAGGAGCGCGAGGAGATATCCGGAATCCAGAAGAAGACACGCGAGAAGAACAAGCGCGCCAATGTATACAACAAGAAACTTAGGGACTGCCGCTATCACTTCTGCGACAAACTGCCCGCATCGAAGATAGAGGAAGGCGAGAAATCCAGCATTTTCATTACTGAGGGAGACTCCGCGAGCGGTACGATTACTCAAGCCCGTGATGCCAATCATCAGGCAGTATTCAGCCTAAGAGGCAAGCCGATCAATTGCTTCAAGGAGAGCCGACGCAAGGTTGCCGAGAACGAGGAGCTTAATCTGCTAATCTCTGCGCTTGGCGTTGAGGAGGATCTCAAGAACCTCAGATACAACAATATAATCGTGGCTACCGATGCCGATGACGACGGTATGCACATTCGTATGCTCGTGGTCACATTCTTTATGAAATATTATCCTGAACTCATAAGGAGAGGTCATGTGCATATCCTTCAGACGCCTCTTTTTAGGGTGAGAAACAAGAAGGAGATGAGGTACTGCTATTCAGATACCGACAAGGCAAAGGCGATAAAGGATCTGAAGAACGGTATCGAGATCACCAGGTTCAAAGGACTCGGTGAGATTTCCGCCCCAGAATTCAAGGATTTCATAGGGGAGAATATGCGACTCGACCTTGTCAAGCTTGCCGAAGACGAGTCAATATCAGATATAATGGAATTCTACATGGGTGACAATACTATTGACAGACAGAATTTCATCCGTCGCAACCTGCGATCTGAAGAAGAACTTGAAGACATAAACGTATAAAGGATTTTCTTAATATGGAATACTCAATAAAAGTCACTCCGTGGTGTCGCTTCTGCGGGTTTCTTCTAAAGAAAATGGGATGGACAACGGTAGGCGGCCCTGCTCCCGAGAAGAAATGCGTCATACTCGGAGTACCTCACACATCGGCATGGGACTTCGTAATATCATATCTGTTCTACACTCAGTTCGGGACCACTGCCCATGTGATGATAAAGAAGGAGTTCTTCAAATGGCCGCTGGGCTGGTTTCTCCGCAAGGTAGGCTGCATACCAGTAGACAGATCAAGCGCCACTGCAATGGTCTTCAGCCTTATCAACGAGATGGAGAAGGTAGACGTATTCCATCTTGCCATCGCGCCCGAGGGCACAAGGCATGCCGTAAGGAAGTGGAAAACAGGCTATCACCTCATAGCGCAGAAAGTAGGATGCCCCGTGTACATGGGGTATTTCGACTGGAAAAGGAAGAGAGTAAGTATTGGAGAGAAAGTAGCCCTCACAGATGACGCCAGAGCCGATACAGACAGGATTCAGGCCCTGTATGAGAAGATGCATATGGAGGGAAAGCATCCTGAAGGCTACGTAACACATTGATTTTCACATGTCATTATATAGAAAACTAACGACAAACAGGGAACATTATATCAATACCCTGTCAAGGCTTTTTGACTATGGGACAGCGGCATTTCCGAAAAGAACGGCTCTAAGTTTTGTTGACGGAGGGCAGAGATATACATATTCGGAGATGAGAGCCAAGGTTATGGAACTCGGGCATCTATTCTCTAGATACAGCCTCAGCGCAGGAGACAGAATCGCGATTCTATCCCAGAACATGCCGAACTGGACCATATCCCTGTTCTCTATCGTATCGTTCGGGAGAGTTGCAGTGCCCATACTACCGGACTCTTCGGAAAATGAAGTATCCAACATCCTCAGGCATTCTGAATGCAAGGCTATATTCATATCCCAAAGGATGAGGCAGAAACTTTCAGACGAGTTTCTGAAGAAGATGTCTCTTGTGATAGATATGGATACCCTTGAGATCATCTATAAGGACGACTCGGAATTTACCTGCGATGGCTGGGGCAAGGAGCCTTCACCTGATGATCTGGCAATGATAATCTACACTTCTGGGACATCCGGCAAGGCCAAGGGAGTAATGCTGAGCCACCGCAATTTCTGCCAGAATATAATAGAAGCCTGGCACGCTCAGAAAGCCGGGAAGAAAGACAGATGGCTTTCTATCCTGCCCATGTCGCACACTTATGAGATGAGTTTCAGCGTATTGTATCCAGTATTTGCCGGAGGATGCGTCTACCATATACAGAAGCTGCCGACACCTTCCATACTTGTGGACGCCATGAAGAAGGTCCGTCCTACCATCATGTGCTCCGTGCCTCTTATCATAGAGAAAATCTATAAGTCAAGTATAGTGCCGACAATTGACAGAAGCCGAGTACTCAGTTGGATGAAAACCCATATGCCCAATCTGCTATATACTATGATAGGCAAGAGGTTGTACAGGACATTCGGTGGCAAACTGCGTTTCTTCGGCATCGGAGGCTCTAAACTTGATCCGATAGTGGAGGAATTCCTGCAGAAGGCCCATTTCCCCTATGCAATAGGCTACGGTCTCACTGAGACTGCACCGCTAATCTGCAACGCCTGCGTCGGCAAAACCAAAGTAGGTTCTATCGGTGTGCCTGCATATAACGTACAGGTAAGGCTTGACAATGTCAATCCGGAGACTGGAGAAGGTGAAATAGTAGCCAAGGGTGACAATGTCATGCTCGGTTACTACAAGGACCCTGAAAGGACAAGAGCCGTGCTCACCGATGACGGATGGTTCAGGACAAATGACCTTGCCACCGTTGACTCCAAGGGGAGGTACTATATCAAAGGAAGACTCAACAACATGATTCTCGGACCATCTGGAGAGAATATCTATCCTGAAGAAATCGAGCAGGTAATCAATCATTTCGGAGGCGTGAACGAGTCATTGGTGATGGAGAGAGACGGGAAACTTGTAGCGCTTGTCAAATTTGATGACAACGTGCTTGACTGGGATCAAGAATACGAGGACAAATTCTTCGAGAATCTTCAGGCCAAAAAGAAAGCTGTACTGGACTACGTCAACAAGCATGTAGGCAAGTCATCGAAAGTCAACACGGTGGAAGTAGTGAAAGATAATTTCGAGAAGACAGCTACGCATAAGATCCGCCGTTTCCTCTACAAGGGAGCCCACGGGGACGAGCCGACAGGAAAAGACGGACAGGAAAGGGCAACAACAAATAAGCCTCAATCCGAAAAGATCGAGGCTAAAGATAATTGACGTCAAGAAGTCCTGTTAGAGAATTTCAAGCACTCTTTTTGAGATGTAGAAGTTCTTGTTTTGAGGGACATACACTGAGACGCTTCCCAGAGGAATTTTCTTACCGTCCTTTATGGCGTATGACCTGTTTGCTGGGATTCTGACGTTGCCGTCAATCACCAGATCAGGTTCTTTCTCATCACCTTCCACTTCTACCTCATGTCCTTTAAGAAGGACATCAGACTTGACATACAACTCGGAGGTAAGCCAGCCCCTAGGCTTATCAAGCCCCAGCACCTCCCACATATAGCCGGCAAGGTCCGTTCCTTCCATCCAGCCTCTCGGAACCTGTCCGTTGGGATTGTAAACGGCGAGGAATACGTCTTCTGCTGTATGACTTCCGCTGACATAACCTATGTGCGTATGGGCATTCATGATTGAAGTAACGGTCGCTACAAGATTACGAGAATAAGACACATTCATATAGTTCTTCTCTATATGCGCCATGGCTGCAAGCAACTTCAGTTCTTCGCTCTCACTAAGGTCTATCCCGGTATATTCGCGAAAAACCTCGCGTACTTCAGACTTGTCACAGAGTTTGATAGCATTGGCTATGCCGTTCGCTGTGGCCTTGTATTGGGGAAGCATAACGAACGCTGAATCTATCCCTTTCATGTCATAGTCACGATAGAACCTGTCACCTATATTTGGCGAGGCATTACCGTGATCCGGTACGACTACTACAGTAGTATTGCCGTCCTTCTTGGCAAATTCAATCGCCTCGGCAACAGCCTTGTCAAACTCGTCAAACTCAGAGATAAGGCCGGCCGGATCGTTGCTGTGGGCTGCATAGTCCACCTTGCTGCCTTCGACCATGAGGAAGAAACCTTCGGGAGATTTTGAAAGAAGTGATATCGCCTTGGCAGTCATCTCCGTAAGAGAAGGCTCCTTGGTGCTATCCCTGTCCATCTCGAAAGCGAGATCCTTGTCAGCAAAGAGAGCCCAGGCCTTATAAGTATCGAGGCCGCGGAATGCATTCACATCCTTCTCTATATACTGTGTCCCTTTGTCTTTGAGAATATCCCTTACATCATCGTCAACGTATGCAGTACCGCCACCGAATACAAGATCCACTCCGTTTGAAGCCATCTGGCGGACTATGTTGAAGTCGTCATACCTCGACACTACATGTGCATAAGTTCCTGCCGGGGTCGCGTGGGTAGCCTTTACCGTAACTACCAAGCCGGTAGCCTTGTTAGCAAGTATCTTGGCCCCCTCAAGCACAGTGGCAAGAGGCTGCCATGTACTGTCTGGAGAGACTTTGAGAAGGTCCTGTCCTGGATGCGGCTTAGGATAGACGCAGATATTCGGACCCTGTACCCTATACCCTGTCATGAAAGAAGTCATTGCCGCAGATGACTCTATGACAGGAGCGTCTGAGCAATACTGCCTTACAAGCCCACAGATGTACGGGTCGATGGAGAGAGTTGCCTTGCAGTCCTGAGGATTGAGGTACTCCCTGTACCATCTGAGCACAGAGAGGGTGCTCGTAGAAGTGCCGTCCGGAATCATAAGGATAAGATTCTTTGTAGGCTTTACTTTCTTGCCTTCCTGACAGTTTCCGCAGGAGGCAGTCAAACCGGTGCACAGGCTTACGAGAGCCAGCGCAGACAAAAAGCCGGTCAATTTGTTGTTCTTTTTCATATAATGCATTTCATTACACTAATACGCTTTTCATAAATATATTGTACTCCTAATTGAGCTCTTGTCCAGGATTATCATACCTGTCAGATCGTTCACTGGTTCAATAGGGTAAGTTGTGCATCCATTTATAGCAACATAAGTCCCGATGGAGTCTGGCGAGGAAGGGCCATAAGGCGGATATTGTACTGGGGAAATGCCGAAAGAGCCGCTGTAACGGCTTCAACAGCGAGTTCCGGAGTGTTGTTGTGCTCGCTCAGATGACATAGGAAAATGTTCTTGAGTCCGAGATGCACGAAACGGCTTACTGCCGCTGCACATTCATCGTTTGAAAGATGTCCGTTGCCCGAGGAGATTCTCTCTTGAAGATCCTTGGGATACGGCCCGTTTGCAAGCATCTCCTTGTCATAATTGGCCTCTATAACTACTGTATCCGCGAGAGAAGCCCATTTCTCGGCTTCAGGTGTCATCCTGCCGATATCAGTCATTATCACGAAAGTCTCCCCAGCATACTTTATTACATAGCCGACAGTCTGGGTGGCATCGTGGGGCACATAGAAATACCTAACGTTGAAGCTTCCTATCGCGTTCCACTCTCCTTCAACAAGATCTTTTCTGCAAGCGGCAAGATTGTCTCCTGCAAAAGAGCGCCGTGCCAATGCCTTATGCAGTACTGTTGTGGCATATACAGGCTTTCCTATCCTCTTGCAGAATGATGCCAGACTCCTTATATGGTCTGCATGATCATGAGTTATAAGGACTGCCGACAATGATTCAGCGTCAAGACCACCGAGTGAGAGCACCTGCTTCAGACGCCTCGCACTCACACCAGCGTCAATTATAAGTCCATCCTTATGCCCGCTTTCGATGTCATCGAACCCGAGATAGTAGCAATTGCCACAACTCCCACTTGAAATACTCTGGAACTTCAGCATCAGTCCATTTCCTCCAAAGCTTTGCGGACCACGTCTCGAAGATCCTGACCGCTGCCGAAAAGCACTGCCCTTATACCCATCTCCGAGGCCACCTGCACATTGTCGGCTGCATCGTCAATAAAAAGGATTTCTTCTGGAGGGAGACCGATATCACGGAGCACAGCCGTATAGATACGAGGATCAGGCTTGAGAAGTTTCATCTTGAAAGATAGATACTCGCGGCTGATAACTTTCTGCCAGTCGAGCCCTGCCCGAGTAAAAATGTCATGGCAGTATTTTATCGAGATCTCGTTGTTGTTGGATAATATACAGACCTCATAATGTCTGGACAGTTCTGTCAGAAGCTCCGCTTTGTAAGGGGGCATCTCCTTGAGCAGGGCTGCCACACAGCGATCCACATCGTCAGGAGTGCTTCCCGGTCTGGAATGGGAAAGGATGTAACGTCTGAACTCATCCGCCCCTATTTTGCCTTCCTCCAAATCAGAATAAATTCCTCTCTGATGGCAGGGATCGAGCAGATCGTCAATCCCCGAGAAGCCAAGAAGCTCGTGGTACATTTTCTTGTCATACTCGATGTCCACATCAATGAGGACACCTCCGATATCGAAAATTATTGCCTTTATCATAGTCTTTACTGTTCTGACGAAGATTCACAATATTTCTTGATCACGTTATAGGATTCTGGGATTCCGAGTTCACCGGCACGGGAAAGGTCCAAACAGCCTTTCTCTTTGTCTTTCAAGTAGATAAGCACCAATCCTCTATTGAAATAAGCATCTCCCATATAAGGATACAGGGAAATTGCCTTAGTATAGTTGTCTATAGCCTCAACATAGTCTGACGAGAGGCTCTGAAGCCCGGCAAGGTTGAAATACAGATAAGGGATGTCATCTACTGTCTCAAGCGCATGTTTCATATCATCTATTGCCTCAGAGTAGTCATAAGTCCGATTAACTTTGTCGCTTACCCTTGCCCTGGCGGTACCCTGATCGTCCATCGTAAGGGTCTGCACATTGCTCTCTATATTGGAGATGAAATCAATCATGTCAGCCCTGAGAACGCTTCGATTCATATAATAGAAAGCTTTGTAGAGAGCATCGTATTTGTCCGTTGCCAGAGCATCAATAGCTTTGCCGTATAGAGTAAGAGCCGAATTGTACTGCTTATCACCGGCATCGGACAATGCCCGGACAAAATCTCCCATTGACGGACTCCCACTTAGACTCGCAGGAACAGAGGTAGATACAGACAGAGTATCCGAATTGGTAACTGCGATAGGAAGAGGAGAGTCCTTTTCAAATTTGTCTATCAGGGGATTATCATACCCATTCTTGAGCGCATACTGCACGCTATCTCTACCGGCCGTTATGACAAATCGGTAAAGAGGGCGCAGCCTTATATCCACGTCCCTGTGCTGCAGCATCTCGTCATCAAAGTCTTTCTTGGCAAAATCAGCGTCGAGAGAGAGAAGCGAACTGTATTTCTTTGTAGTGTCAGCAAATGATACCTCCCCTTCCGAAGTCTTGGTGCGATATTCACTCACCTTACGCTGAGCCGTCTCATAGTCACGACGCGAAGCCGACTTCATTCCAAGCATATTCTCGACGTAAGAGCGGTTCATATACGCCTTTGCAAAGTCAGGATACAGTTCTATGGCCTTGTCATAGTCATCAAGAGCGTCTCTCCAACGCTGCATCTGCACGAAATATGAAGCCCTGTTGTAATATGCCAGGACATTGCCGGGATTGATGTCTATGACCCTGTCCATATCTTCGAGAGCGTCTTCAAAGTTGCCGACCTGCGCACTGATAAGACTCCTGTTGTAGAGGGTCAGGGCATTGCCTGGCTCATCTTTGAGGACACGGTTCAGGTCTGACATGGCCGCATTGTAGTTCTTTCTCTCATAGTGCATGATGGCACGGTTGAAATATGCGAATGTATTGGCGGTATCAAGGGCTATGGCCTTATCCATGTCAGCTATCCCGGCATCATAATCCCCTTCCGCTGCATAGAGCCTTCCTCTACGGATATATCCTTCCGGCTCGAAACGGTCAAGGGAAATGGCCTTGTTGTAGTCAGAAAGAGCCTTTGTCGTATCTTTAAGGAAGAGGTAGCTGGCTCCCCTGTTGAGATACGCGGACGGGTCATCGGGCTCTTTCCTTATATACCGGTCAAAATCGCTCACCGCTTTTCCGAACTGCTGAGAGAGAAAATAGGTCACTCCCCTGCTGAAATACAGGCCATCATAACCGGGCCTTAGTTCGATTGCACGCTGCAGGTCCTCAAGAGCCTTGTCGTATTCCCCCGACCTACTCTCCGTTATAGCTTTGTAATGATATCCAGCTGTGAATATAGGATTGAGCCTTACCGAGTTATTGAAATCCATCTGCGCTCCTCTCAGGTCTCCTAAATTGTATTTGGCTATACCTCTGTAGAAAAATGTCCAATAGTCTGTGCTATCTATGGCAGCAAGAATATTGAAGCTGCCTATAGCCTGTGAATATTTGCCATCGGCAAGAGCCTGCCTTCCTCTGAACATGAAAACATCTTTATCATACTGGGCCTCTGAGATCATCGGAGATACCAGCATGAACACTATCACGGACACTGCACACTTGGCTGTGAATTTCATATTTCGCAAGTCATGTATAGTCCCTGCTTGGGGAAATCGGCAGGATTGCTTAAATTTGAAGTCGCAATTTTACAAAGATAATCAATTATCGTGCACGAATAGAGACGAAGATGAAAAAAATCATACTGTCTGTAATTATCTCATTGTTCCCATGCATGCTGCCTGATGTCGTCTGTGCTGACGGTCAATCTACTGTAGGGGTGATCAACACGTCTGTAGCCCATAATGTTGTCTGGGAGAGCAAGCTATACAGGCAGATAGAGTTTCTGTCCGATTCGCTCTGCTCCGGAAGGGCTACTGGTACTGCCGGCAGCACCGAGACAGCCTTCTATCTAATCCGCAGATTCAGGCGCTCGGGTCTAATACCGTTTGACGGAAAATGGACTTCGCATTTCTATGAGCCATTCGGTCGCAATGTGATGGGATTCCTTCCAGGTGCGTCAAATGGACGCAACAGTTCATACGTGATAGTCATGGCCCATTATGACGGGCTCGGCACACTCGATGGTACACTGTACCCCGGAGCTGACAGCAATGCCTCAGGAGTGGTGGCTATGCTCGGTATAGTCGACATGTTCTCCACAATGAGACTTATGGGGCAGGCTTACCCACACAATTTCATCTTTGTAGCTCTCGATGCCAAGTCTTCAAGCATGAAAGGGGCACGTGCCTTATGGAATGAGATAAGCGAAGGAAGGCTCAAAGATCCTTCCAACGGGCACACAATCTCCCCTGACGACATTGCCCTTGCAGTGAACATTGACCAGATAGGAGGCACTTTAAGTACTCTTCTGTCAGGACGCAAGGATTATATGATCATGCTCGGAAGGGAGAGCGTCGGAGAAGACAACCGGGATCTGCTGAGCCTTTGCAATCTCGAGTCTGGTATCGGCCTTGAACTCGCTTACGACTACTATGGAAGCAAGGATTTTACGAACATATTCTACCGCAAGGTCTGCGATCAGAAGGTATTTGTAGAGCAGGGCATTCCCTCTGTTCTCTTCACTTCAGGAATCACAATGAACAACAACAAGCCTTATGACGATGTAAAGTCAGTAGACATGCGGATTCTGAAGCTTAGGACATGGCTCATATTCCATTTTATCGAGAGATTTTCTTAGAACTGGTTTTATAATGGTTTCCGAATTTTATTATGAGGATTTTTCGAGGCAGCCACGACTTTGATAGAAGGATTGTACTGGAGGTACTGGGCTGATGATAAAGATGAAAATGGCCGGAAAAGGCCATAAGAGAAGGGACAAATCATTTCAAAACAGTTTCTTAATACCAGAAATGATGTTTGTTATTTTTTGAAATTTACTAAGTTTGCAATATTAATAATTAGAAGATTCCAAAGCACATGAAGGAATTCTGGCACGTACTGAAGAAGTATGTCAAACCTTATACAGGATATCTAGGCGGTTCGATAACGCTCAATATACTTTCGGCCATCTTGAATATATTCTCATTTTCCTTGATTATCCCTATTCTGCAGATACTGTTCAAGATGAACACGGTTCATTACGAATTCATACCTTGGGACAGTGCTGATGCCGGATTCAAGGAGATTCTTCTCAACAATGCATACTATGGGGTCACCGTCCTTATACAGAATATAGGCGCCTCAAATACCTTACTCCTGCTTTGCGTAACATTGGGCGTGATGACATTCTGCAAGACAGCCTGCTATTTCGGTTCGTCGGCTATCATGATTCCTATCAGGACAGGTGTCGTGAGGGACATAAGGAGAGAGCTTTACAATAAGATTCTTACACTTCCGCTCGGATTTTTTTCGCAGGAGCGCAAGGGTGACATAATAGCAAGGATGAGTGGAGACGTAGGAGAGGTCGAGAACTCTATAATGAGTACTCTTGACATGTTGCTCAAGAACCCGATTTTGATCTTATTCTATTTCGGTGCCCTTATCGTTACAAGTTGGCAGCTAACTATCTTCACTATCATTGTGGCCCCACTTCTGATCTGGGTGATGAGTGCCCTCGGAAGGCAACTGAAGAAAAAGTCTCTACAAGCCCAGGCTCTCTGGAGCGACACTATGTCCCAACTTGAGGAGACTCTTGGAGGACTTCGCGTCATCAAGGCTTTCATAGCCGAAGACAAGATGCAGGCTCGCTTCGACAATATAACTGAAGCAGTAAGGAAGAAGACAGGGAAGGTAGCCACCAGACAAGCTCTCGCGCACCCGATGAGCGAATTCCTCGGTACTGTACTGATAATGATTGTCCTTTGGTTCGGAGGCACCATTATCCTCAATGACAAGGCATGGTTCGATGCTCCGTCCTTTATCTTCTATATGATAATGCTCTATAGTGTTATCAATCCACTGAAAGAGTTTGCAAAGGCTGGATACAACATTCCCAAGGGTCTGGCTTCTGTTGAGAGAATCAACAAGATCCTCGATACGGAGAGCAGCATAAAGGTTCTACCTGACGCCAAGAGAATCGACGATTTCAAGGACAAAATAACGTTCGAGCATGTTAGGTTCTCTTATGAGAGCGGACGCAAGGTGCTGGATGACATCAATTTGACAGTAGAAAAAGGCAAGACCGTAGCAATTGTCGGAGAGTCCGGAGCCGGCAAGTCCACGCTTGTGGATATGATCCCGAGATTCTATGATGTAACTGAAGGATGCGTGAAGATTGACGGCACAGACATACGCGAACTCAACCTGCATAGTCTGAGAAGCCTGATGGGCAATGTAAATCAGGAGCCGATACTTTTCAATGACACTATTTTCAATAATATAGCTTTCGGTGTAGAGAATGCCACCATGGATCAAGTCATCGAAGCGGCCAAGATAGCCAATGCCCATGACTTCATCATGGAGAAAGAGGAAGGTTACAATACCAATATAGGAGACAGGGGCATGAGGCTTTCCGGCGGACAGAGACAGCGACTGAGCATAGCGAGAGCGATACTTAAGAATCCGCCTATCTTGATTCTTGACGAAGCTACAGCTTCTCTCGATACCGAATCCGAGAGGCTGGTGCAGGAGGCACTTGACAGACTTATGAACTCGCGCACGACGATTGCTATTGCGCACAGGCTCTCGACTATCAAGAACTCTGACGAGATTATTGTACTGCACGAGGGACATATCGTTGAAAGAGGACGCCATGAGGAGCTTCTTGCCCTCGGTGGCTATTACAAGAAACTCACCGACATGCAGAGCCTGTAGCAGCACGCCGGCACTGAATAATCAGATAATAAGCGATGGCAACTACAATACTTATAGCCCCGTACATACCTGGGATAGAAAAAGCCGGAAGCTTGGAAACTTTCTGCCGGCTGATGGACAGCAAAGAAGGCGGTGAAGGGAAAGCCGAGATTGCCGAATGGGCAGACCGCTATCCATACAACCCGGAAGTCAGATTCAAGGCCGCATGGTGCGACAATGGCTTGGGGATAATATACAGCGTACGAGGCATGGACTTACGGGCCAAGGCAATGGAAGACAACGGAAGAGTGTGGGAGGACAGCTGCTGCGAATTTTTCGTAAGTGACCCCTCAGACGGGACCTATTACAATTTCGAGATGAACTGCATCGGTACCTTGCTCGCTTCCAAAAGGACAAGTAGGACGGACTGCGTGCACTTCACTCCCGAGCAACTCGCTTTGGTACACCGCTTTCATTCCATATCCCGCTCCGAGTTGGAGATAGCGGGTGGAGACTACAGTTGGAAGGTCGGCATGTTCATACCATTTTCCTTGATAGGAGTATCCTATCCGGAAAGCTCGAAAAGACTGAGAGTCAATTTCTACAACTGCGGAGACCTGACTGCGCACCCACATTTCCTTAGTTGGACTCATATTCAGAGTGCAAATCCCGATTTTCACAGACCCGAGTTTTTCGGAACTCTCGTCCTTGGGGACAAAAGTGCGACAAAGAAGGGGGCAAGAATATTCCCGTCAGTCCTATTCATGATATACCTTGCCGCCCTGTGCTTTGCCTGCTTCTGGGACTTTGGTGACATGGAGAGTGTCAACGAGACTTTCCTCGGCATACCGAAAGACAAGATAATACACGCTTTCTTATTTCTTCCTTTTCCCCTGCTTACCGCTTTTGCCACTTTCAAGGACAAGGGCTATGGACAATGCAAGGAACTTATATTCACGGCCTTGACATTTTTAGCAGGACTGGCTGCTGCAGTATTTACTGAGCTTGTACAAGCGACCACTGACTACAGAAGCTGTGATATGACAGATTTCACGGCAGATACCGTTGGATTAGCAGTAGGGACGGCAATTCTGGCGATAATCATGCTTTGCAGACGAAAATAATGAGAAAAATTGCGGCATGCGTCGTAGCAGCGGTATTCTGCACTACGGCTTGGGGACAGGGCACACTACTCGGAACATACAGGGACAGCTGCAAAAGGCTCTCTTCCATGATAGAAGAGCGGACAGGAGTACGGACAGACCTCAAATTGAGGACTCTGATGCGCCGCTCAGAGGTCATTGACTATTATTTCACCTCAACCATCGGGGACATACCGTGGCGGAGCGAAGACATACCGTGGCTCTCCAAAGTTCTCCAAAGTTTTGCTCCAGAGAAATACAAAGGATACCGTACAGGCACGGTATATTGTGGCAAGCTACCCATCAGATCACTGATTATCAATCCTATAAGCTATGACGGAAAGCCAGTTGCAAGCAAATGGACGACAACAGACCCGAGGATTACCACACGCAATAATTTCGTGTACAACCCTAAGGAGACACACTATGGCAAAGGACTGTCGGGCAGATGCATAGCACTATGGCATAGCCACGGAAGATATTACGATGAGCATAGCGACATGTGGTGCTGGCAGAGACCACCGCTCTTCACGACAGTAGAAGATCTTTACACACAGAGCTATGTACTTCCTTTTCTTATCCCCATGCTGGAAAATGCTGGAGCCTACGTTCTTACCCCTCGAGAAAGGGATACTCAGGAGTGGGAAGTCATCGCAGACAATGATGAAAGCTTCTCACACACAAGAGAAGGTATGACAAGACGGCTCGGCGAGTATCAGGAGAGTGGGACATGGAAAGACGCAGGGACTGGATTTGCCGATGTGAAAGAGATTTATACCGGAAACGACAATCCTTTCACCGAAGGAACAGCCCGTAGCATTGCCTGTGTAAGGCAACATGGGGGCAATGCCGCTGCAACTTGGACAGCCGACATTCCAGAGAGAGGAAGATATGCAGTATATATCTCATACAAGTCATTGGAGAACAGCACTTCTGCTGCACACTACACTGTACAGCACGCTGGGGGGACAACTGATTTTATCGTAGATCAGCGCAAAGGTGGAGGCACATGGATATATCTCGGGACTTTCGAGTTCCTTAAAGGCAAGAGTGGACAGGTAGTGCTTGACAACGGTACTTACAAGGGACTGCCTTTCCACAGCGGAAGAGTTGTATCCGCTGATGCCGTACGATTCGGAGGCGGCATAGGGAAGATTGCAAGAGGACGTACAAACAGATCGAAGGAAGAATATACTACCTCAGGACTACCATCTTACATGGAGGGAGCCCTATATTGGATGCAATGGGCAGGCGCGGACTCTACTGTCACCAGAAGTCACGAGGGAGACTATACCAATGATTATGCGGGCAGAGGAGCCTGGGTATCAATGATGAGCGCCTCTTCAAGGTCTAACCCGAAAGCGGAGGGCAAAGGAATCCCTGTGGATCTGTCACTCGCCTTTCACTCAGATGCAGGAATGACACCGAACGACTCCACAATAGGCACCCTGGGTATATATACGTTATATTGCAACGGAAGCCGCAAGCTTCCTGACGGAGAGGACCGTATGACTTGCAGGATGCTCACCGACAATGTACAGAGCCAGATAGTCTCTGATATACGGACAGATTTTGATTCAACCTGGAGAAGACGTGGAATCGCAGACAGGTCATACAGTGAGAGCCGCACAACCAGTGTGCCAGCCATGATACTTGAACTTCTATCTCACCAGAACTTTGCCGACATGAAATACGGACTGGATCCGGCTTTCAGATTTACGGTAAGCCGGGCAGTATACAAAGGAATCCTAAAATATCTGAGCAGCAGATACGGCTGTCATTATGCAGTCCAGCCACTGCCGGTAAACTCCATGTCCGTATCGCTCTCGGATGGCAATAAAGCGAAGATAATGTGGAAGCCCACCTCTGACCCAATCGAGCCGACTGCGATGCCAGAAGGATACATTCTCTACACAAAGGTGGATGACGGAGCATATGACACGGGCAAGATCATAAAGGACGCCATACCGACAGATGATTGGTGTAACACTGAGGTGCAGATATGGCCTGGGCATATCTATGAATTCAAGGTAGCAGCCTACAACTCAGGAGGAAAGAGTTTCACAGGAGAGAGCGTCGCTGTCGGAATCCCGAAAAATCGGAACTTGGCCAAGACAGCACTTGTAGTAAATAATTTCGACAGAGTTGCCCCTCCTTCTTGGTATGATTCACCGGAATATGCCGGGTTTGATGAGGTTAAGGATGGCGGAGTCCCTTATATGTACGACATAAGCCGTATAGGGTCTATGTATCTATGGCAGAGGAATGTACCCTGGACAAGTGACTATACCCCGGGCTTCGGTGCATCATTTCTCAACGATGCAGGTAAAATTACGGCTGGGAATACGTTCGATTACGCTGCTATTCACGGAAAGGCGCTAATGAAGTATGGCTACAGTTTCTCTTCATGCAGCGCGAAGGCCTTTGCCGACAGACCTGCTCTTGCAGAAGGCAGCGGACTGATCGACATAATATGCGGTAAGCAGGGTTCGACACCTCGGGGCAAGAAGGGTCTCGTATATCAAGTATTTCCATCAGGGCTGCAAAAAGCAATCAAGGACATGGCTGAATCGGGCACTGATATCATTGTCTCCGGTGCCAATATCGGCACCGACCTTTGGGACTGCATCTATCCAGTCAAACCTGACAGTGTATATCAGGCTGAGGCTCAGAAATTTGCAAAGGAAGTACTCGGATACCAATATGCCGGAGGCAATGCTACAAGGACAAGTAATGTGATACGGGCAGACCGTAACGCCAATGGGATAGAGCCATTTAGCTTCAACATGAGCAGAAACAGCAGCATATACTGCATCGAAGCTGCGGACGGTATAGTTCCCTCTGGACGGTCATCTCATGCATTTCTCCGCTACGAAGATTCCGGCATTCCATGCGGCATTTTCAACGATGGCGAAAGTTACAGAAGCGCAAGCATTTCTTTCCCGATCGAAGTGATTGACAGCGAGAAAGCTATAGAGAAACTTATAGAGACAATCGTAGCCTATTTTGACAAGCCTTAAAAGAATGAGCAAATGAATCCCAGCTACTGGCAAGAGTGGGGTGAAAGTTGCCGCAGCACTCGGTTTAATTGGTGGAAAATCCGCCTCCGGACTTGAAGCACCGGTGTGCTGATCCAGAAGATAATGATAGAAAAATAGAAACCTGTATTATGGATATAGATTTCATCGTCACATGGGTCGACATGAACGACCCGATATGGCAGGCTGACCTCGCCAAGGCAAAGGGTGCCATAGACAACTCGAAAAACCCGACTTCGGCCGCTAGGTTTAGGGATTACGGATTCCTGAAATACTGGTTTAGGGGTGTGGAGAAATTTGCTCCATGGGTGAGATATATTCATTTTGTCACATGTGGACAAAAGCCAGCATGGCTCGACAGCTCGAATCCGAAGTTAAGGTTAGTCTCGCACAAAGACTATATACCGGCCGAGTATCTGCCCACATTCAACTCTACCGTAATGGAATTCTATCTGCACAAGATACCCGGACTGTCGGAGCATTTCGTCTATTTCAACGATGACTTCTACCTTACATCTCCTACCCCGCAGACCAGATTCTTCACAGAGGGTCTTCCCAATGACATCGCCGCTTTCCGTCTAAATACAGGCATGAGCCTATGGGCCAAGACATTACGTAACAACATAAAGCTTATCAATAAGCACTTCGACAAGCGCGAGGTGCTAAAGCGGGATCATGACAAATGGTATTGTCCCGATTACGGATCACGAGCCAACCTTACGCGATTTCTTTGCTGGTGGGGCCGATTCGTAACGCTCATGATACCTCACAACGCCCAGCCTTATCTGAAATCCACGTTCGAGAAGGTATGGCAGACCGAGGGTGATGCACTGAGAGAGGCCTCTACGCACAAATTCCGGTGTAAGGAAGACCTTACCCCAGAACTTTTCAGAACATGGCAGATCTGCGAGTCTGATTTCCACCCTTACAACACATATAAGGATACGAGGATGTTTCCCCTTCTTATAAGGTCAAAGGAAGCCGTCAAGGCAATACGTGAGCAGAGTTACCGCCTGGTATGCCTTAACGACAACATTCACATCCGCAACTATGATGAAGTAATGAGGGAACTGGACAGGGCTTTCGCTTCCATCTTGCCCGACAAATCATCATTCGAACTGTAAATAAGCAGACAAACTAATACGTATGAAGCCATGACTGCAGAGAGAACTGTCTAAAATCACTTCGCCTCGGCACGCACATGAAATATATCTCACTTTCCCGAAAGGAAATCCCTAAATATCGAATATATCTGTAGACTTAGAGATTTACCCGAGAAATATGCCGAGGGGTCATAATTTATGTCATACGAATATTCCGGCATAGATATGGGCAAAGGAAAAAGTGAGCCTACCGTAATATCGTCAGCAGCAGCGCATCCAGGGACTAGGCCGACTATATCAGGGACTTTGCGAGTTGTATCGCAGATTGTTCTGGCCGAATCGGAGAAAAGTACTGTTCTGGCAACCAGATCCTCTGTAAGAAAAGACTTGTAACCGGACCATACCGCAAATCTGTATCTTACCGGTATGCCGGATGGTGTGGAAAACGGACATGCTCCTTCTCTATCCGCCACCCCGACGAGACGACTTGAAGACGAGACGACAGCGGAGGCTTCCATGACTCCGGCAAGGCGTGTATCGTCTATAAGTGCCTGTCCCTTGATCGGAGACAGAGATATATAGCAATCTGCTCCTTCTGGAGGCCTGTCCTGCGAATACGATGGCGAGTCATTCGCATCCTGTGCCTGAGATTCTCGATCTTGCCCGATGTAAGGGATATCGGAATCGCTTGATACTACAGAGAATGAAAGCTCTGGATGGGAGGACAGCAGGAGTGAGAGCATACCTGGCAACAGATAGTCAGCCACAACAGGATCGGACAGAATCTTCACCATAGTGCCTTGAGAGATCCGTCCCTCCTCCCCGAACATAAGTCTTGCCGAAGAATACCAATACAGTATCTTGGCTGCATATGCCTTGAAAGCTTCTCCCTCTGGCGTGAGTACAGCCTCTGCGCGGAGTCTGTCAAAGAGGACGACACCGAGATCCTTCTCAAGGGCTCCTATGTTCTGGCTGACGGCCGGTTGGCTGACAGCCAAAGATATGGCAGCCTTCGTAAAGCTTCCGCTCTCCACCACTGCCATAAATATCTTCAGTCTAAAATCTTCCAACATTGGACTTTGATTTGAATCGTGTCTCTATCATACTGAGCTTGCCTCACAGACCCTGTCATGCACATATCGATAAAAGCACGCTATGCATCAAGACAAGATGCCATGCACTAAAGAGCTAATCTGTCACGGCTCTGATGCATCGGCCGAACTGGCGTCCGACATAGTCAACCACCCAATACTTGCCGAGAGTAATGGCCGTATCGTCATCCAACGTCAGAGCATACGCATAATAATTGTCCTCTACAGATGTAGGAGTGGCAGAATGATATGTGCCCTCATCTTCTGGGTGAAGGAGTAACTTTCTGTTCATATAGCCCGTGGTAGGCAGGAAGATACTGTTACCATTAGGTCCTGTTACTTTGCGGCCGTATTCACCGTTTACAGTCACCTTCTCCCAAGTACATTTCTCGGTAAGTTCCATTATTTCAGACTTCTTGGGAATACGCCACGTAGCTCCCCACTGTACTCGTGCGGCATCATAGTTCTCGTCCCCGGATATATCTTTCATAGCCTCATATATCGTCTTGCTGGTAGCCTCGCTATAATCTTCCTTAGGCTCCAGTTCGCCCCAGGCAAAGAAAGTACCCGTCTCTTCAGGTTTGTCAGCGCCCACATTGCAAGTTGCCCATTTCACGCTTAGTCCGAGATCTACATACTCATGTCCGGCGACAGTATTACTGTTCCCCCTACGGAAAAGGAGTTTGCGCATGATTGTCTTCTCCTTGCCATCGGATGCAAGAACTATGATTTCTCCGTCTTCCATCGGTGTCGGAGCAATTACAATGATGTTGCCAGAAGTGTCATCAGTCTCTTCTACATATGCACTCCAGGCACCTCCTGCTATGGCCGATACTTCTGTGAGTGAGTCTCCGTATGTCAGAGTGTATGGGACAGAGACCGTATCACCGGCCGCACATACGTATTCATTGCCGGTAGTAAAGGTTATCGAGAACTCGGCACCCTGTCTCGGTATTGTCAATTTGGTATTGTCCGCGAGAACGAGATAGACGAAATCATCATCGTAGGTCACGCTGCTGAAGGTGGCCTCATCTTCACCGGTTGCCTTCCTCAACTCTTTCCAAGTGACTCCGTTGTCATATGATACATACCAGTATCCATCCTCGATTTTTAATTGAGGAGTATTTTCCGGCTTTCCGTCCTGAGAGTCGGCTGTTATCTTGTTGCCATCATCATCGAGCAGCCATTCTCCTCCTGCGGTCCAATAATATTTACCGTCAGAATCCTTCCTTACACCGACAAGAAGAGTTCGGCCTGTGCCATGATATATCGTGACTGATCCGCTTTTCGAGAAATTGATAGTATACCCGATTGTCTCGTCCCCGGATATGACAGGAGTGACTGATGTTACATAATCGTTGGCCTGTAAAGCCGAGACAATTGACTGCAATGATGATATGTTGGTATTCATTTGGCTGCAGAGTTCCTCCAACTTGGCAATCCTATCTTCATGATCTCTTACTTCATTCCAAAGGTCAGAATCGTCATACCTGCATGACGGCAGACACACAGCAGCAATCACCACAACAGACAGCGTAGCAATAAAGTTAATTAAGTTCTTCATATTTTATTTTTTTGGAATTGCGGCAAAACATCTTTAGCCAAAATAACTGTTAAATATACAATATTTTGGTAAATTTCTGGCCCTCACCTGCTTTTCGATTCAATTGCTTCTCTCCTTCAGATGCTTACAACAAAAGCAGCAGGACAAGAAGGTAGTCCCCGAGCGAATCACGCAGCTCCTCAAGTGCCTTCTGGATCTCACGCTTAATCTTGCGTGTAGTCACTCCGTATTTTTGGGCGATCTCTTCGTAGGTCAGATCCTCGAAGCGACTGGACATAAAGAGCTGCTCACGAGGCCGCGGCTGGCCACGCTCTGTTGGAGCCTTCCGGCAACGACACAACGGACTTTATTGCCGGTTTATCAAGGCATACAATTCAAGGCATGCAATTCAAGACATGCAATAGGAATATCATTTCAGAAACGGCAGAAGAACGGGACTAAAAATGGAACGCTGGAATCCATGGCAATGCCGTTATAAAGGGCAGCAGGGACAGTTTTAGTCCCACAAAGTCGGGAGATAGTAGGAAGCACCACATCCATGCTTGTAACGCCACATGATGAGATAAGAGCTGAAGTGCCACAATACTTATATATCAATGGTGCACATACAAGAGCTGTCATTTCCCTTATTATATTGCATAGCAGGGCGACAGCGCCAAGCTCGGAAGCTGCTACAACCCCGTCAGTCGCTGCCTTGAGCTCTGTTATTAGAATAGAAGAAAGAGAATAGTAACCGAAGCCGCTTCCGACAGCGAGGCAGTCCCATACATCCCTGTCCCTCAAGAGCAAAGACGCAATTGCCGAAAGCGACAATGTCCCAAAAGCCGTACCTATGGGAAGAACTAACATCTTTATATCTAAACTTCGTATTGCCGTTCCCAATCCCCTGTCAGCACCTGCCCCGGCTCCAACTTGAAACATCAATGCAAAGAGAACCGCTAATGATATGCTATGCAAGTCAGCCTCCGGCCTGAATACGAAGCCTAAAATGCAGCCCAAGCAGAAGAACCCTAGAACAATAAGGCTTCCTGCCATTCTGAATCCACCAGAATCCTTCCTTTCCTCTTGCCTAGAGGCAGCATTGTCGGTCTCTCCAGATGTGCTAATCGCCGTATAGCTGTCTATGACAGACCCTTTTCGTGTACCTATTCTTGCAAAAAGCTTATCTAAAAGTATGGCAGCCATAATGCTACCGACCATGCCTAATAAAGATATGAGCAGAGCCTCTGCCCCGATCAGCCCGATTTTACCGATAACATTATTGTCGCTTCCTACCGTCAAACCAAGCAAAAACAGCATTAACCATATTGTCCAAGTGGTTGTCTTGTCAAGAACTGAACGTATCCCTGTCTTCCTCAATAAATATCCTGCTGCAATACCGGCAATGAATATGGCAATTATCTCTATCATACTATTTGATAAAAAGAGCAGCTAAGATAGCCAAAGTCAATGGCCTGACAAAACAGCCACAAGGTGTGTTGGCTCATTTACCAGCACAGCGATGCGTCACGTCAATGATTAGCCCAACGTATAACTACAGTTTCTTCGGGCTCTATGAAAAGCATGCCTTTTCTTAGATGTCCGCATTTTGATGCGAATACTAAAGAGCTACGGCCTACATTTTTACCACTACTGCTGTTATATTCCGGGACAAAGAATCTAAGTTTTCTGCTGACATGAGATTTGTTCACTATAACAGAAAATTTCCCGGCCCGACCTTTTGCGGTCTGCATAAATATGTCTTCCTCGTGCTTTGAAAGACGGATATTACTATCAAATAAAGAAGGCAATGATCTTGCAAGCAGCCGGGCAAGCGGAGCACCATCACCACTTCTTCGTGCACCCATACCAAGAAGTGATGGTAGCCATATAACTTTCCCATTTCCATACTTATTGACAAGACCTACCGTATCTGCTCCATCCAGAATAAGGTTATTGGAAGAACAAGAACTTGCCGGAGTAGTATAACCTTTCCATAAATGTACAGGTAATTTGTCTTTGACGAGGCCGGAAGGATCACGAGATACCACATCGATAGTAAAATCCCCTGGAGTACACCTAAACTCAGAGACAGTTCCGCCAAAAACATCCGACAGTGGAAAAGACGTTGAATACAAAGATCTCATATTCTCGTCATAAAAACAGGTAAGCCCCTCAACAAAAAGACTTCCTCCCATAGCGACAAACTGCCTCAAGTGTTCCCAATGCTCTTTTGGCACAGAAGTCATGTTTGCCAACACGATCGCTTTGCCAGAATAATTATCCTTGGTCCAGTCGTATTCGCCAATCTCCATTAAAGAGGGTGTCATGCCGCATTCGCTTAAGATCTCATAATATTCAAGAACTGATTTCATCACGCCACCACTCTGACGTCCCTCATAAAGAATATTATCATTATAACTTACTGCATTCTCAGTCCATAGTGAACTGCGGCTATACAATAAGGATATTCCATTGTCCTGCGGACTAACATCTGAAAAAAGACTGATATCATCTTCCAATACGGCAGCCACTGAAGATGCGGCCTCTATACGGTCTGTAGGGGAATTCTGAAAATCCAGCAAAGCCCATTCTCCTGCCTCCTCGCCTTCAGAGCGGGAATTCAAAGACCAGAAAATCGTACCTCTTGCGCCTGACACCACACTTGTCCACAACCATTGTACTATCTCATCTGCTGTGGGACAGAATGGATTCATTCCAGAATATGTATTATTACCGCCTTGCAGTTCTGTTACCCAGAAAGGTTTCGTACCTGCTCCTGATCGGACTATTGCACAATTCGCGGACATCGCATAGGGGTACTCGCTCCTACAAAAATAATCGTAATGCCAACTCGGATGTGCGGATGCACCAAACGTAGAAAGGAATGGTCTCCATGATGAAAAATCATACTCAGCCACATTCTCGAATATCTGATGGTTGTTGACATGCAATTCATGGGAATTGTCGTTCTCAAGCACTTTTTCTGAAAGCCATTTCAGATACGAGGTATTCAAATACACAAGAAATCTTCTATCTGAGAATCGTCCACCTGAATGACAATCCTGCCATTGATGGCGCATGTAACGAGTATACTCGTTGTCAGGCACATATCCACCAGTACCGGGCTCATTCATTAGCACCCATGAGTACAAAGCAGGAAAATTTTTGAAATGAGACACAACCTCTGCTATATATCTTTCGATACCCTCCCTATGCCGGAAACTAACAGGAAACTTAAAGCCGCCGATTGAATTGTCTGGAGCTGAGGGGAAAAGAGTAGCAAAAACCTTTATACCATGGCGATGTGCAGCCTCAAAGGCCTTATCGAACAAGGAGAAATCCCATTGGCCGGAAGTATCTTTCATATAATCCTCAAACATCCGGATCCTACATACTTTCATACCGGATTCGGAAAGCCTCCTGAACCATAATTCAACGTCCTCTTCTGACTGTCCAGGCTCTATTATTACCTGTGCACCGATAACCGGCAATCCATCCGGAGGAGCAACTGTAGTTCCAGCTGACAAAGAAACACTAAAAGACAACCCGACAAATAGCATATACAGATTCAGTCGGAATGATGAAAATGCATTGCTATTCATCTTGATTCTTCGCTTGATATATTTTGACCCAATCAACAAACATTCTTGTAACTCCTGTCATCTCAGGCTTGAAAGCATCGTACTGGATGCAAAGATGATGAGGCTTGTGTATGAAGTCCTTTCGATTGTCAAGCCTCCATCGAAGTCTTCCATCTATATAGAAGCGCATCATATCTTCCTGCCATTCCATTGCTACCACATGCCACTCTGAAGCATCGACATCGTCATACTTTTTATTAGACCACTTATTGAGAGGAAGTCCTGACAAAATATTAGTTGTAAGAAATTTTCTATCCTTATTTTGCTCCGAATGAGTTTCATAAATATCATTTTCCCCACTGTCGGGCCAAGATTCATCTTGAGGCCAAGTCAGGACTACCGCACTCATCGCCCCGGATGGATCCGGTTCACATCTCACCCTGAACTCGAATTTACCGTATGTATAATTCTGCTTATGTGCCATGGCACCAGAATACAGCACGCCATCTTTCATTGAAGCTGTGATAACGAAAAGTCCATCCTCAACCGAAAGTGCTTCCGGACTTCTAAGGCCATTCCCGGCATGGCCGGGATAATCATATATAGACCACACCGTTTCATCCACACAGTCTCCATCAAAATCATCTTCAAAGACTAGTTCCCATTCCAGACGTTTCTCCGAGTCGGGAGGAGGAGGGATATTCCCTTCATCGTCACGTCCGCTACACGAAACCGCAGCAAGAGTCATAGATACAAAAGCTACAACAAGTTTCAAGTTTCTCATAATAAATTATAAATCAATTTCCTCACTTACCAATCCGTCAGCACTGGCTACAAGTCTGAAATGAGAGCCAAGCGTATCGCGTCTCACTATTATCTGGCATGCCCCAGCAAAAAGACTACGACCCCATTTGCCCGGCATGCACACATCTGGTTCATGACATGACGGATCACCGTTTCCAACGCCAGCAATCAACGCATTACCTGAAATATCAAACGATATGTAATCTGAAGCATCAGGAACTGCTCGTCCCTGCCTGTCCACCACTGACACATTCACTACAACCGCATCATTGACACCTGAATAAAAGGAAGGCATCGGCTCAAGCACTATTTTGTATGGTTTGCCTGTTGTAGACACTGTCTTCACAATCTTCCTCCCGTCCTTATAAGCCACAGCTTTCAGAGTCCCAGGCTTATAAGGTACTGTCCACTCCAAATGACCGCCTCGCGGCATGATCTGCCGGCCGAAACTGCGCCCGTTACAGAACAGTTCGACTTCATCTGCATTGGAATTGACCCATACACTTATATTATCGCCTTCTTTTCCAGACCAATTCCAATGAGGGGAAATATGCAGCACATCTTTGTCCGTCCACCAAGACTGATAATAATAGTATAAATTCTTAGGGAAGCCGCATATGTCCATTATACCGAAATGGGAGTTAATATTGGGCCATGTAAATGGAGTTGGCTCTCCCCTATAGTCGAATCCGGTCCATACGAATCCTCCTATCAGCCATGGCCTTTCCATGGCAATCTTCCACCAACTCTCAGCCGTTGATGCCCAGAAAGGGAAATTCTCGTCCCTGTCAGGAAGATAACACCTTACGGTATCTTTAGCATATACTCCTCTTGTAGTCACCGTACTTCCTACTTCCGAGCTTATGATAGGCTGAGAAGGATTGGCCTCATGGTAGGCATCAAGGGTATACAGGTTATAATTAAACCCTCTTACTGGGATCACACTGTTGACGCCATTCTTGACATTCCCTATATTTGCACCGTAGGTAAATGTGCGTGAAGGATCAAGTGCGCGAATCCTACGCATCATCGAAAGGGCAATCCGCCGCCCTTCTTCCTTTGTCTGCAAACTTTCTTCCTCATTCCCTATACTCCACATGAAGACTGAAGGGTGGTTTCGGTCTCTTTTTACGAGGAATTCAAGCTGCGACATATACTCTGAAGACGAGTTGAGAGTACGCACTTCATCAAGAACCAGCATACCAAGATTGTCACAGGCGTCCAACAGTTCAGGTGTAGGAGGATTGTGGCTTGCCCTATAGGCGTTTGCTCCCATTTCCTTAAGCAGCGAGATTCTGTAATATTGCATATAGTCAGGCAATGCCGTCCCTATTCCGGCATGATCCTGATGGCAACAGACGCCCTTTATACGGATATTGCGACCATTAAGGAAAAGACCACTGTCAGCAGTTACCCTTATATCTCTGATTCCAAATCTTTCTATAAGTACATCCAAAGTATCCTTTCCTGATATAATATAAGACTTCGCTTTATACATTCTCGGGGCGTCTATATCCCAAAGCTCCGGATTATTCAAAGACACGGAAGTTTCAGCCTTCAGAGACTCACCTGAGGACAACTTTGCTACTATTGGACTAGAGGTCGCAACAAGGGTCCCGGAAGGAGAGAAAACTTCTGTTGTCAGACTGAAATCCGAGGACGAGTCACACTCATTTTCCACCTCATAAGAGACATTTACCTGCGCCTTATCAAAAGATTTGGACAAGGCAGGGCGTAAGGCTACTCCGAACTCGTCAAAATGAAGAGGAGAGAAGAGTTCAATCCAGGCGTGGCGATATATGCCGGCGCCTTCATACCACCATCCTTCAAATTGGGAAGCATCTACTCTTACCACTACCAGATTATCAGATCCCGGATTTACAAAGTCACTTATATCATAAGTAACTCCGGTATATCCACTGAAATGCCGTCCGCAATAAATATTGTTGACCCAAACCTCACTATCCCGAAATATGCCATCAAAGCGGAGAACTACTCTCCTTCCTTTCAGATCAGGGACAGAAAACGTCTTACGATACCAACCGATGCTTTTGTCCGGATACAGACCGGCACCAATAGTCTTGTACCCGTGAGACAGAATATCTCCATTCGGAGAGTACTCTACCGGCAAACCTACAGCCCAGTCATGTGGAAGATCCACATCATCCCATGATGAGTCGTCGAAGTCGGCTCTGATTGCCGTCCCTTTATTTTCGGCTGCCTTGGCAAACATCCTGGCATGACCATAATTGAAATCTTTGGAGAAATCATACTGATGGCCAAAAGCGAACTTCCAGCCTTTATCAATACATATCTTCACTCTCTCTGGAGATGTACTTCCGAACATATTAAATGTTGAAAGAACAATCCCAGACAACACAGACAATAATACAAGCAGTTTTCTCATTTTTCGTTAATTAATATATTATCTATCTCTATACGTCCTGTAGGGCTGTTCCACGCCGCCAAACCAATGACAATCCAACCTGTACCGCTAAAAGTAGATGTAAAGGAGCCGGTAGTTTTGTCAATACCAACCTGCCATCCTCCATTTTGCGGCAATTTTCCGTTTATCGGTTTGGACAGTCCGTTCCATGCGTCCGTCATAGTGTAGAAAGTGTTATCTTCATCCTTATAGGTAAATCCGTCCTCAGGATCTTTAGGTCTCAGCAGAATATAGAATCGGCATCCGGTAGCTGTGTTTATCTCTTCTGCAGAAGAACTGAAATCACAAGAAAAACTATATTCTCGTCCTTCCTCAAGAGTAACTTCGGTACTCCACCAAATTTCATTATTTGCAGCGACAGTCTTATAGTCAAAATACAGCTTTCCTCCGGATATTCCCGAGTCGTTTCCAATCGCGACATCACCGGACTTTACATGTCCGGTCCACCAGTCTTCGCTTCCTGTCTCGAAATCTCCGCCTTTGACAATACGCGGCACCGGCATGAACGACTTTCCGTCTATGACAACAATTGCCGTAGCAAGTTTCCTGTTCAATTCATACTTTGTAGGATTGTCAATATGCACCGCCAATACTATCTTTTTCTTGCCGTAGTCAGGATATTCTTCTATCATCCTGTTCATATCAACTGTGAGATAGAATATAGTCTCTCTCCTTCCTTCGTCAACCGTGACTCTTGAAGGAAGTTCATATAGACCCTCAGGCAAGGCCACAGCTCTATCTATTGAAGCTACCGCAGCCGTCGTAGCTTCAATATCAGCGGAAACATCAACCGAGAATCCCTCCAGTTTTTGCAAACCAGATCTATAGACTCCGAGTACAATCTTCAATGCCCCGGTCTCCGGATCGATCTCATAATTATCTGTAACAGGATTATTCGACATCGGTACCGGGTAGGTGTTTGATTGGCCTCCATCATTTATTGCTGCCTGGGGAATATAGACTTTGGCAAATCCCCATTCTTTGTCTTTGTCATCTTTGCCGCACGAGAATAAACAAAGTATTGCGGCAATCTCAATCAATAAATATTTCTTCATCGCTAAAAGATTCTTTTAGAAGTTTTTTGATTTATTTGTTTGAAGATTTAAGCATGAAAAGCTTTAGACTCAACCGCTTATTCCAAGGAAGATAGAGAGGTACTATCTGACTGAAAAAGTGAGAAGAAAATGAAGAATTTTCACCTCAAAGAACATTTCAAACAAATCAAAACAACTTTTTAATCACCAACCGGCATTTTGAACAAGGACTCCATGGGATTTGCTTATTTCCTCATAAGGAATCGGATAATAATACATCTTGGACGCATCGAATTGACGTTTTTCCACCTCAACTTGTTCATAAGTAAACTTTACTCCTGCCTTGGAAATCCTGATGCCATACACGGGTGAACCAAGCACATCCCCCGCCTTTTCTGTGCGGATAAGATCCCAGAAACGATGCCCCTCAAAAGCAAGTTCTACCATACGCTCATTCATGATACGTTTTCTCATAGATGCTTGGTCCGAAGCTTCAACGTCTGGCATTTCGACTCCTTTGCGATGACGTACCTCATTTACAGCCTGCCTTGCTGTCATCCCATACCCTAATGGATCGGAATCAGGGCCATACGCCTCATTCATAGCCTCAGCATAAGAAAGTAGTATCTCGGCATAACGGAAAATAATCCAATTGTGCATTCTCTTCTCATCCTTTGCCAGGTCTATATTTTCTGGCATGAATTTCTTTAGATAGTATCCTGTCCTGGAGGCATTTTTCTCCGACGGGTCGTCGCTTCCTCCTGACCATATTTCCAATTTTCTCCCATTCCATGCACTTCCGTTTACCGCAATAGAATATTCGAGACGAGGATCTCGCCCTAAATAAGGATTATCCTTGTCCTGCACAGACTTATAACCATAAGCATCTACCATATTCTGAGACGGCGTGACACCTGAATTACCACCTGGCGTGCCAACGGGGTAATTTTTCCTCTCCGGAAGGTTCACCGCTCCATAACGGTATGACATTATAACTTCAGGAGATAACAGACTTTCACTTTCCAAAAACAGAGCACGGTAATCCGAAGCCAACGAATAACGTTCCAACGCCATAACATCGTGAGCCGCCTTTGCCACCTTTTCCCATTTCGAGACATCATTCCCGGGATTATTTCTCGAGCTTGCCGCATACAGCAGAATACGAGCCTTTAGGGCCAAAGCAGCGCCCTCGGTAAAACGGCCGTCTCTCTCCGAATCAAAATTTCTCCAGTCTGACTGCAAGTCTTGCGAAACTGCATCAATCTCGGCTACGGCATAATCAGTTACTTCATCAAATGTAGCTCGCGGCAGATTATACGCATCCGGTTCACTGACTTCCTTCACTATCGGCACTCCCCCATAACGTTTGGACAGTTCAAAATAGAACCATGCTCTTAACACTCTATTCTCTGCACGAAGCCATTCAATGTCTTGCACTGAACGCCTGTAAGAATATCCTCCGTCAGACAAGGTATCCCTTCCTGTAGCAAGCATATTCTTGTAGTCAACAGAATACTCAAGAAAGTAATTGGCTGCCCGTATACCTTTGTAACAGGAAGCCCAGGCATTGTCAGGATTATTATACTGATTCCAAGTTCCCTCGTTAAAATGCTGCACATTAGGGGAATCACCTGTAGATACAGCTTCGTCTGACTTTGGAGCGTCTATATTGCTATCAATTGCATAAAGTCCTCCAGACAGATAGGTATATGCCGTATAACCGACATTCTTTAATTTTGACCAGTCCGACTCCAGCATAGCCCTGTCCATCATAGTATCCTCACTCGTATCAAAAAAAGAGCAGGAAAGAGTCGTTACTGACAGAATTACAAAAAAGAATATATGCTTTTTCATTAGAAAGTGAGTGTAAGACCTAAATTATAAGATTTGACACCAGGATATCCGGACATAGTCTCAGGATCAATATCATATTTTCTCAACAATTTACTGAATGAGAATAGATTTATCCCAGAGATAAAGATCCTGGCAGATGAGAGTTTCATCTTGGATGCAGCAACAGACGGCAAGGACCATCCAATTTCGATATTTCGTATTTTTATAAAATCTGCATCCTTGACCCAGAAATCAGAATTGACATAATTGTTCTTATTGTCTTGCAGCGACAGACGTGGATAAGTAGCTGTTGCTCGGGTATCAATTCCTTGCTCTGGATAATATGCCCATCTTCTGCGCGCGAGGGGATAGACATTGGAATTATCCTTGAAAGCTACGACCTTATTGTATGCTCCAGACAGAAGATTCACATCCCTGCCTGCCTCTCCTTGGATGACAGCCCTAAAGTCAAAACCAGCATATCCTGCCTGCACGATTATGGATCCATAAAGAACAGGCAATCCGCCTTTCCCTATTATAGTCATGTCCCTTTCGTCTACAATATTATCTCCATTGATATCCTTATAACGCATGTCTCCTGGTTGTACTGACCCCATGGACGGTTGAGGAAGAGTCCCGATCAAAGTTCCATCCGGATTAAAATCTTCTATTCCATACAATCCGTCATACCTGTATCCCCTTATCGAGCCGATAGCCTTAGCTGTGTATGCCGCAGCAGGTGATGCCGGAGGCAGTTCAGACATATAGTCAATCCTGTCACGGATCCATGTTCCAACGGCTGTAATACCATAGTCAAACTTTCCTGCTCTTCCGTTCCACGCAATAGACAATTCCAGTCCTTTTGTCGTCGTCTTACCGAGATTTCGATAATATGGAGGTTCACCAGAAGCGGCCATGATCGAATTATCCTCAGACAGAATACGACTCCTCTTGTCCAAAAAGGCTGTCGCACTGAATGATAGTCTTGAAAACAGAATAGCATCAAGAGACAGATCATATTTTGCGCTTTGTTCAGGACAGACATCGTAATAAGGAATATATGGCATTTCTATGCCACTTTGGCCCTCAGGCGTAGAGTTTCCGATAGGGAAGGTTCCTGAAGTCTTATAATACTCTCTATACAGATATCGTCCTCCGTCAAACGAGTCATATCCAGATAGACCCGCTGAAGCTTTGATGCGAAGTTGCCCGACTGCCTTTGCCCCCGCCATGAAATCTTCAGCACTGATATTCCAGGCTGCTGCCACAGAAGGGTACATGTGGAATCTTTTGCCTTTCCTATAGTTGTCAGAACCACTATATGATCCAGATAATGAGACAGAATATCTATCGATATAGGACCAGTCCAAGACTGCGGCAAGATTGGCATGGGCATACCTTGTATCTATCCCGGCATCTCCATTCATATTCTTGTCTACATTGCGGACAGACTGCATCCAGGTAAGCCTTGCAGTCACAGAATGAGGTCCAAACTCACCTGCATATCCCGCTTCTGCACGGAACTGGAGATGATTCCACTGGTTTGTTCCGTAATCGTCACTTATGCTGTAATTTGTCTCTTCATCAGACGTCTGGGCCACCGAATCCAGCATACGGGCATAGTTCTTCGTCACATTACGGCTTCCCCTGTTCCATTCTGAAAATGATATGGCTTCCGAAATATACAGCCCCTTCGCAATGAAGTCCAGCCTTTCTTTCAGAGTGAGGTTACTTTGCAGAAAAGTGTCATGCTTAGTCCAGATCCCGAGTTCTCGTATTGATGCCAATGGATTGTCTGGATATACATTCGTACCCGTCCAAGATCCGTCAGCATTTCTTGAGGGATAGATATTGGAAGGATACCTCTCCAGGTTTCTCCATAATGATGAAGTGGAATAGGCAGGGGCCTTTCTCGTCTCTATCCTTCCTCCAAGATCTACCTTTCCTTCCACAAAATCGAACAAAGAAAAGTCGAAGTTAGAACGGAGACTATACATTCTGAGAACTGAATTGGAATGATTGTCGTCATTGCTGACATTATACATTCCATTGGTCTCCGTAAAATCCGCTAAGACAAAATATCTGGCATTCTTGTTTCCTCCCGACAATGATATGTCCCCACTATAGTAAGGAGCAAAATCCCTGAGTGTCTTGGCATACCAGTCCACATCCGTGGCACGTCCTTCCTTGTACCTCGACAACTGTGATGGAGAATATGCCGGAGTCCATTTCATTCCGTTGTCATTTGAGAGTGCCTCGTTGTACAAAGACGCATATTCATATGAGCGTAAAGGCTCTGTTATATTGGACAGACTTGTAATACCGCTTCTGAATCGGACATCGGACATCAGGCGTCCCTCCCTACCTCGTTTGGTCGTTATGTATATTACCCCGTTGGCACCTTTAAGTCCATACAGGGCGAGAGCTGAAGCGTCTTTGAGAATTTTCACACTCTCGATCTCGGAAGCCGAAAGATATTGGACATAGTCCATGGAAGAATAGAATCCATCCACCAGAACCGCATAGGAGTGGCTGCCGTAAGATCCTGTCCCACGGATTGTCAGAGTCGCGGCGTCATTGCCTGGCTCTCCACTTTGTTCTCTCACATGCAGTCCAGGCAAAATCCCGTACAACGTATTAGTAAGGTTGGGTACAGGCGTCTTGAAAAGAATGTCGCCTGGTATACTATCATTAACAATGCCTGTGGCCTTTGTCTCAGGGACAAAGAGCAGCGAAATGGCTGCCAACGCGAGAATCTTCAGACGCAAGACTCGTTTATTATGATTAGTCATATCGTATATTCTTATTTATCAATACCCAGGATTCTGGACAATATATCCTTTGTTCACCTCAGAATTCGGGATAGGATCAAGATATTGGCTTGGTGCCCAATAGCCCTTGAATCTTTCCTTAAGGGAATATGATATATAGTCCTCAGACGTATAACCGTACCGCCCAGATTTGTATGTATATACAAATGAACGTCTCGATCCGCCTATAATCCCATCTGCTATTCCTTCGTGCTTCCAGTGCTTGAGATCATACAGAAGATGCCCTTCTTCATAAAGTTCTACAGCTCTTTCCCTCCGTATCGCATTTCTTATATCTTCATAGTCACCGCCCTCGAATTCAGGTAGCCCGGCACGCGCAATTGTCTTATTGAGATAGAACAAAGCCGAGTCAGTCTTGCCCATTTCATTATAGGCCTCCGCAAGATTCAGATGAAATTCCGCAAGCCTGTATATAGGATATTCAAACCAGTCTCGTTGGCCAGCCATATACCAGAATTTAACTCTTCTTCCACAGCCTTCATTATTTGTACGTCCTTCCCATGTCGATCCGTCAGCAACTGTTCTGCATGACCAGTAGAAACTACCCGGATTATTCCATGCATCTATCCCTGCAGCCATCGCCGAAGCTTTATACCTGGGTTCCATCTCCTCTATCTTCTGTGCAAAATCAGAATAAGGCCTTTCCTCTCCCAATTTAGGCCAATCTTGGTCAAGGCCATTTGTCTTGCGGTACTGGCTAAGCATATAATAGCTCATGCTGTTTGCGCCACCGCTTTGCGTATGAGGATCATATTGGGAACCTATTCTCTGATCCTTATACGCGAGTATTATCTCTTTATTACCCGGAACAGCCACGGCAGTGCCATAATCGTCAAACGGATTGCCGGTATCAATAAGGGCATAGCCATTTCGGACTGCCCAGTCAAGCACGTCCTCAGATGCTTCTGCAGCTACCTTCCAGCGCTCTGGATCCGCATCTCCAAAACAGACCAATTCTTTGTCCGACTCATAATCCATATACGGCTGCTCGGAATTGAACAAGGGGCGAGCGGCAAACAGAAGCGCTTCAGCCTTTATAGCCAGAGCAACGCCTATGGTCACTCTTCCCTTATAATTGGAAGGCCAGGAATCTGGAAGACCAAGCGATATGGCCCTGTCACACAGAGACAATATATGATCCAGCGTGTTTTGCAATGAAGAACGCCCGATTTTCAAATTATCCTGGAGTGAAAGGACTTTATCGACTATTGGCACACCGCCATATCGTTTGAACATCTGAACATAACGGTAGGCACACAGCACCAGCATCTCGGCCTTGACTTTGTCTTTTCCTTGCTGAGACATATCGGTCACAAGGTCAATATTGTCATAAACAAGCAGACACTGCCTTATTGCTTTGTAATTGAAATTGAAGCCATCCTCACTCCGGACTTTTCCAGAACCGTTATCTGCGGTCATGCCGCTTCTGGATATTATCCAGGCGTCTTCCCAGTTGAATTTGACAGGATTGACTTCACCGCTCAGGTGGGACACACTTCCCCATATAAGGCCTGTATCCCAATCATCTCGCCCAAGAGCTATTCCTGAGGCAAGAGACCAGGCATAAGCCTGAGATACTGCCTCCATCGCTTTCTGTTCTGTCGAGAATATATCAGCTTTATCTTGATCACTGCCCAACGGCTTTTCCAAAATTGCGTCACAGGCACTTATGCTAAGTGCCAATATTATCAATATGTATATTTTGTTCATGTTTTATCAGAAAATAAGGTTAGCACCTATACTGAATGTTCTCGTAGGAGGATAAAGATATCCCATACTTGCCCCGTTTGCATCTTCCTGCTCAGGATCAAATCCATCGGGCAACTTAGATCCCCACGTACACAGATTATTACCGTTTAGGAAAATTCGCAACGATGATATGCCATATCGTCGGATCTTGTCAGAGAACTTGAGAGTATAGGACAATTCAGCATTTTTAAGTCTTATGAATTGTGTCGACCGAACCCATAAGTCATTCATCGCTCCATTTTGAGAGTCATACGTCCTCATGGACGCTCTCGGGAAAGTTGGCTCGATTCCTGCTGCGGCTTTTTCTTCTGTCCATCTGCCGTCATACTGAAATTCCATAGCAGCACCATTATTCATATAGAAAGGATTCTGGATATAGAATGATGTCATAGGCATTGATCCCTTATACGAGCCTGTAAACAATAAAGACAACGCTATTCCCTTGTATTCGAGATCGATATTTGATGAAAATGAATATCTCGGAAGATTGGACCAACCTATTGGCACTTGGTCATTTGCGTCTATAACCCCATCACCATCTATATCAATATAACGAATATCTCCAGCTTGCACTTTGTTGCCATCTCTACTTACATAAGGACGGTTGGAGGCTTCGGCAGCAGAATTATAGAATCCGCCTGTCTTGTAGCCCTTGTACTGTCCGTACGAAAATCCAGTTGTATTCATCCACTGATACGGATAAGCAGGCTCGTCCATATAGTCAATACGATTTTCCGCATATGAGACATTCGCAGATACCGAATAGTTGAACACGCCCCCGATATCATCGCTCCACCTCAATGAAAGTTCATAGCCCTTATTTGTCATCCGGCCTATATTTGCAGGCGGAAGATCAGCCGCCACTATTCCCGGTACGGTACCAAGATTCCACAATATATTGTTACGTTTCTCCATGAATAGGTCAGCCGTAAGACTAAGGCGACTAGAAAGGAAATTGGCATCAATACCTGCATTTGTTTTTTTTGCCACCTCCCATGTGACGTCCGGATTGCCTATGACATTCTCATAGGCTCCAGGGTAATACGGATCCTTAGAAGATCCGTCTGTAGAGCCGAAATAATAGCCGCTTCCAGGCTTTGTTCCTGTCAGATTTCCCCATGAATCATTCAGATACAGGAAGCGTCTTCCACCTATCTTGTCATTTCCGACTTCCCCGTAAGATGCACGGACTTTGAACCAAGTAAGAATATCATTTTTCGGCATAAAATCTTCATTTGTCAAGACCCAACCCAACGAGAAAGCAGGGAAGAAACCGAATCTGTGGCCTTTAGGAAAATTTTCTGATCCGTTGTAACCCATATTTACTTCCGCGAGCCATTTGTTCTTATACGCATAAGTCAGACGTGATGCCATACCGACAAGCCCGGCAGGAGTGTTATACGCAAGTGAAGGATCGTATATACGCGAAGCATTGGCTATAACCATTGCTGTCACATTATGACGGTCAAACATTCTCTCCCACGAAATCTTGCCCTCAATATATAGTTTTCGCCATTTGTCGTTGTATTTGTTATCCTCAATACTCTTCGGTGACGAAACTCCTCCTGAAAAAATGTACTGCATCGGATTATCTGGATTCCTGTATACAGAATAGACCGGCACATTGTTCCATATAACACGTCCTTTTCTATACATTCCCTTATATGACACGGTACCCGATAACGAGAGTCCTTTGGTCAGATAATCCATTCTGTGCCGAAGAGAAAGGTTCACGTTTATATCTGTTGTAAGGCTTTCAAGTTGTCCAGCTGTCATGAGGGAAGTTAGAGGAGAATAGCCGTAACCGCCTTTGCTCTTAAGAGGCGATGACGAATAGTTGTTCACCAAATTGTCGTCCACCTTACCAGGGCCCACGAAAGGCGTATTGGCAAGAATATTTACCATCATAGCCTTATACCGTGCATAATTGCTAGTCGGATCTCCGTCAGAAGAGCTTCCCATGATGCCAGCTTTACTATAGATTTGGCCGCCGAAATCAATAGACATGTCCGTATTGTCCGCAACAGCGATGTCAAGGTTGGAACGGAAATTATATCGGCTATATTTGGAATTGGCATCATACCCTCTATATTTGGCATTTTGAAAGGCGCCTTCCTGATCAAGGTAGCCCAAAGAGACGAAATACTTCATGACATTGCCACCTCCCGAGAGGTTGATATTATATTGCTGTTGTGGAGCAACCCCTCCAAACTGTTCTTTTATATAGTCATGACTTCCGTAATAAAGGGCTGGGGAGGTAAGCAGCCTGTGTCTATCCTCTTCACTAATGTTCATCATCTCTACCTCATCCGGCGTATAGTCTCTGTTATAGCGGAATTTCCACAAGTCTATATCGCTAAATATATATGCTTCCTTTCCAGGATCAGCATCCATAGCTATAGCCTCATTACGGTACAGAGCATATTCATAAGAGCCGAGAGGTTTCAGTAAGGAGACCATGCTTGTAAGACCGAACCTGTAGGTAAAATTGATCCTGACCTTTCCGCTTTCTCCTCGTTTAGTTGTGATCAGAATAACTCCATTTGCTCCCCTTACACCATATACGGCAGTGGAAGAAGCATCCTTAAGCACGCTTATATTCATTATCTCGTTAGGATCAAGTGCATTCATTGTCGCAGCGTCTGACTCTACGCCATCTATGACGACAAGAGGTTCCAGACCTGTAGAATTGAATGTCCCTATTCCGCGGATTCTAATCGTTGAAGCATCATTTCCAACCTCTCCGCTTGCCTGATTAGAAATAATGCCTGGGACTCTACCCACAAGGGCGTTGCTGATATTGGCTGTTGTGGATTTAAGTACCGATTTTGAGTCCAAAACGGCGATAGAACCTGTGAGAGTCTCTTTCTTCTGCGTACTGTATCCGACAACTACTAGCTCATCAAGATAATTTCCGTCCTCCTTCAAAATAATCTTCAATGTAGAGGAAGAAAGGGGGACAATTTTTGTCTCAAAACCGAGATACGAGACTGTAATATGTTTCGTACCTGGAGGAACTGACATACTGAAGTCTCCGTCATTTCCGGTTATTGCCCAACTCTTTCCTTTGTCGGTAGTGACGGTCGCGCCAACGAGGGGAAGCCCTTTGGCATCAACGACAGAACCTTTAATAACGGTTTCGGACGCTTGTCCATAGACATCACTATCGATATAAATACCTGTCAGAAATATAGACAGGAAGACGATTGCCCTTACTAATATAATGTTTCTCATTCTGTCAATTCTTATTAACCTTCTCCAACCTTGCATTGTCGAAATATCCTACAAGCGGTTCACTCGAAAGGCCCCAGTCCCAGGCAGACATTCCTATGACAAACCACCATTTGCCAGAAGTTTTCACTTCGATCTCACAATTGTCTGGGAATCCATTCTTCTTGCTCCAATATGATGATGACAGATCCACCTCAGCACCGGTAGCTTCAGAAATCTGATTTCCGTCAACTACGAGATGAGGAGCATTCTGCACATATGACGTGAAATAATTCACACCAGCCTCTGGCTTGTTCTCGGAGAGAATTACATAGAGTCTCGATGACCATGCTTTCGCCCCGCCGTTTCCTTTGAAAGCCAATGACATTCTATAATATCCAGGTTCAGATATCTCAATGGCGTGCGAACATGTATAGCTGTATGCTTTGCTTATGTTCAGGTTAAGGACATCTCCAGCAATGAAAAATTGTCCTTCAGGAACGGGGTCAGATGCTGAGGAAGCATTGACAATACTCCACTTTGAGGCATCACGTTTAGAAAATCGTCCACCCTCAATAAGATTTCCAGGATCCGGAAGATATAAAAATTTGTCTGCGTCAATGATTATATTTATACAAGACAATTTTGGGTCAAGTTCATATTTGTCCGGATCGGAGAGAAGCAAAGACAGAACCAACTTCTTTCCTGCAAACTCAGGATGATCGGCTGATATCCTATCGAAATCGACAGAAAGCGTCACCTCTTTCTCAGAAGTTGCAGCATCAAACTCAACTGTCTCTAGCGAGCCTACATATCCCTCTGGTATCGCCACCGCATCCTCAATTCCTGCAGCTATCTCTGCCGACTTGGCATAATCCTGTACAATACCGACAGAGAACGGCTCGTATATTACAGTCTCTTCATCGGTCCTCTTCACATGCAATGGAACGCTTAAGGACAAAGTCATATCATCAAAAGAATGCCATGTTCCTGGCTTTGATGTAAACGGTATCGGAAAATTCTGAGTCATTCCCCCGTCAAGTAAGGACGCCTCCTCCCATGAAAGCAATACCACCGGCTTTTTCTCAATAAAAGATTTTCCGTCAATCAATACAACAATAGCACTTCTGTCCGGATTCAATTCATAGTCAGTCGGATTCTGTAATCTTAATGATACGACGAAAGTTTTGTCTGGATTCCGGCCGTAAGCGTCATTCATTTTTGACAAATTCACGTCAAGGCTGAAATCCGTTCTTTTCTTTCCCTCGGGAACAGAGACCTCTTCCGGAACGGTATAGAATTCTGCTCCAAGGACAACAGCATCATTAAGTGACGCTACTGAACTTTCGGAGAGAAGCTCGTCAGGAACGATCTCTACCTCATAAGGGAATGAGTCTTCGCCCTCATGAGCGACTTCCAATCCGATATGGAGAATATCCCCCTCTATCTCATATCTTCCAGACTCTTCAGAAGAAGAACTGACGCTATAAAGGGTATTTACCTTACCCGCATCAACAGTGGTCTGAGGTATATATATTCTTCCTGGCATATAGTCATTAGCGTCTTTTTGAGTATAGCATGAAACCATACATAATGACAAAGACAAATATGACAAGATAAGATTATTAGTTTTCATGAGATTCGGATATTATCTGTAGACAAGTTCTGTTGTGACTGCCGTATCAGTGTCGGACACGAATCTTATCCACCTTCCTTGTACGGCATCAGGAAAAGTGTGCTTCATAACAGTTCCGCCATTGACGACAAACGTCCGGTACTTCATCCACTGCCCGTCTCCGACAGGGTCAATCTCTACCGTAATCGATACTGGATGGGCTTGGGTATGCGAGAGTTGAAGTTCCCTTTTGTCATAGCCGCCGAAAAGATAAGGATCAGACGGTACGCCCTTCTCTACCTTTGAAGAGAGCCATGGACCACCATGGCCAGTAGGCTTACCCAATTTCCATAGATCATCTATAGCACCTGCCCAAACCGCAAAGCCTCTGTTCTTATCCGTAAAGACATGGGATCCGCTTGCATTGTTCTTCAAGCCTGTCATCACGAGAAGCCCACGATATGACGCAAAGTCTCTTATTGCAAAATCATGAGATGCAATAGGCTTTATCTTCGCATAGCCGTCAGCATTTTCAGCTGGCAATTCATAGAAAGTTCCATGACAATTGAGAAGATCTCTCTCCGTAGCTACCTCTCGGCAGATGCGCAGTTTCTGCCCGTTTACAGTACGTGTAAATACGTTGTCTCCAAGAGGAAGTCTCCACCGTCTGCCTTTGTCATCCACCACGAGCACAGAATTACCGTCAACACTTACATCCTTGTATTTGATTCCTTTAGCATTCTTGATCTTGTCCGCTGTTTTCATGTCATTAGAGGAAGCTATCTGCATCAAGCTGTCGGCTTCATAATATCCGCTTACACAAAACTCTCCGTTCGCTGCCTTCTCGCCAAGGATACCAAGCCTGCGCTTATCATTTCCGAGTCCCCACAATAACCCACCATTGAATGCTTCTCCTTTTGCAAAATCATCTATTGAAGCAAGCTGTGAGAATATGCCATCAGTTTTAGTTTTCCTTTTTTCTTTTGGAGCATATACAAAGGCTGCTGTAGCAATTGTAGAATCAGAAGTCTTTATTCTTATCCATTCACCTGCCATATTAGCCGGGAATTCGACATAGCCTGTTTCTCCTTCACCAAGAATTATCTCCATAGATTTCTTCCATACGCCCGTTCCGTCTTCGTCAGTCTCAAAAGAGAAACAGCAAGCCTTACTACCTTTATTTGCGATCCAACAGCATCTTTTCTCCCAACCTGAAAACAGAAAAGGATCTGATACGTTGTCCGCCTTCACATTATCATCAAGCCAGACATAGCCATTGGCATAGGTCGGGCCGAAACTGTCCGGACCGTCAAGAGGCATGAACCACAAATTGGAATTCGACTGCCCTGGTCCTCCAATATCCCCCTTAGCCTTTCTGAGATTCAAGAATTCTTTTTCTGCAGAATCATCACACCCCATAACCAAACCGTCTTGCCAACGGGCAAAATCGCCTACGACTTTAAGATATGAAGAACGAGGCCTTATTCCTTTTGAATTGTTAGCAGTGAAAGTTTCCGGAAAATGCCAGAACATACCATGCATAGTCATCAAATAATCCGGATCAGTCTCCCTACCTACATTCCTGATACGTGGCCACTCGGTATTCCAACCATGAGCCCCGTCATAAGCATGGCTTGCCTTTGGAAGTCGGAAAAAGTTCCATCCTTCCTCCTTGTCTCTCACCGCTATCAAAAGAGACTTGCTATCAAATCCTACTGACCATATCGGATCATTTTCAGGATCGCTGTTACCGTAAATTCCTCCCGGGCCTGTGACTTCCGTAAACTGGTTACGCCGCACTACCTTCCATTCTTTGCCGTTCCATTCACTAAGCGAACCTGAGACCGCATCGAACTTTTCCAAAGCCTCATCGGTCTGTTCTCCGTTATTCGAATATACGAGCACACCTTGACCAGAATACAGTCCTTTGCCATGCCAACCTGGAAGCTTCAACAATTTCTCCTCAAGTATGGGAAAGGACTCTGGACGACGGTTCACATTGTCATCGGACCACAGCGTCTTAGTCTCTAATGTATTGACATCTACTTCATAGAAGCCCTCCTCCATAGTGGCAATGTAGACTTTGCTCTCTGGATGTTCAAGATGCCTTGCTATCCCCGTATACCTCCCTGGAGCCGTGCGATATGACAACGACCGTATATTCTTGCTCCTATCTATTGCATAAGGCCCTATGAAAAGTTGGTCGCTCTCCTTATGTATCATTCTGTCAGCCGGAGTACCTCCGATACTGCCATCATATACTATTCTATATAATTTAGGTGTTATTTCATACAGTTTGTCAGAAGAACCATATGGCGAATGCGGTGCATATGTGATTGCCCAAAGGCTGCCGGCCCACGGAACAACTGCGCCGGTACCACATTCTGCCTCATGGTTATAAAACGCAAGATGCGGATAGATTCCGCTAACACAAGGGAAGTCACTGACGCTATGCTTGACCTTTGCATCTTTAGAGTGCGCATATTGTGCGCATACGAGCATCAAAACCACAATAATGGATTGACGTGTTATCAGTCTCATGTTATATAAATTATGGTTAATAGTTGAATAAGAGAGTTCATGCAAGCCGAAGCATAGCCGATACTCTCAATGCAAAGGTATTGGCCAAATAGATATTATCTCTTATCTAAAATCGGGAATTATTTATCATTTTCCTGAAAAGTCCTTTGGAGACACTCCATAGGTCTTTTTGAAAGCTCTGCTAAAATTGGATATCTCATTATATCCGACAGACCAGGCGACTTCAGATACAGTCATCTTACCTTCCTTCAATTTTTCAGCAGCATTGTACATTCTTCTTTGCAATATCATGTTGCCTGGAGTAGAATTTACCAATGCTTTCATCTTGCGAGAAAGTTGATCAATGCTCATGTTGAAATGCGAAGCGATATCACTTACAGCAAAACCACAAACAGAGACCCGCGAATCAATAAAGGAAATTACATCCTCAAGAAAGTTACGATCCAACGGGTTCAATCGGTCCATACCAGTGGCATCAGAAGTTTCTTGTGAAGCATTCCATGACTCCCATAGCATCTTCCTTCTTTCCAGAAGATTGCTAATCCTAGACAGAAGCACAGCTGAAGAGAAAGGTTTTGTAACATAGTCATCAGCACCAGCATCAAGGCCGGACATGATATCTTCTTCGTTATTTCTAGCCGTAAGTAACACAATTGGCACGTGACTGGTTCTCTGATCTTGCCGTATCTTGGCAAGCATCTGCACCCCATCCATTTCTGGCATCATTACATCACTTATTATGATGTCCGGGATATCTTCTACTGCTGCCTTAAAACCTGACACTCCATCAATTGCCTCTGATACATCGTATTTTGAGGAGAGTATGCCTTTGAGGTATCTACGCATATCCGTATTATCATCAACCACAAGTATACGCTCACGGTCATGAGTTATAGAATCCTTTACGGAATCTAACGATTCGTCACAAATGCCACTGATCGGAATATTAATGGTAAAAAGTGATCCGACACCCAATTGGCTTTCTATCGATATTGTTCCTGACATCGCGGAGACAAGTTTCTTAGTCAGATACAATCCCACTCCGAAACCGTCAGGAGATAAGGTTGAAGCTTCAGGCTCTCGATAGAACCTGTCAAATATATTACGTTTACCAGCCTCTGAAATTCCGATACCAGTGTCGCGAACCTTTACCGTCATCATCTTGTGATCCAAGTCAAATTCAAGTGACACTTTGACACACCCTTTCTCAGGGGTATATTTTATTGAATTGGAAATCAGATTATACAGAATCTTATCCAACTTATCAGAGTCAAAATCTGCTTCAAGTGAAGGGATTGTGGAGCAGAAACTATAATCAATACCTTTTTCCTTTGCGGCTATTTCAAATGTTTTCGCTATCTCTGATACAAATACAACAATATCTCCATGTTCGGCATGAATCGACAATGTTCCTTCCTGAGTTTTGCGCAGATCAAGGAACTGTCCGGTAAGACGTTGTAGCCGTCTTGCATTCCGATACATCATTTCCAGTACTGAAGCATTTTGGCCATCGTATTTCCCCGTTCTCAACATATCCTGTAACGGAGCTATGATAAGAGAAAGAGGTGTGCGAAATTCATGAGACAAATGAATAGCCATATCAGTCCTGAATTTCTCTATTTCCTTTGCTTGAATAGCCTCCAGCCTCGCTATCTTGACTGCAGCCTTTTCCTTTTCCCTTATGACTAAATACCTTAAAATAAAACATATAGCTGACAGTACAAATAAGAAATAAAAAATATAGGCTAGCGTTGATCGGTAGAAAGGAGGGACGACTGTAATCGGCAACTGTGCAATTCCATTCTCATCCCAAATCCCGTTCCGGCCAGAAGCTTCAACCTTAAAGACATATTTTCCTGCTGGTAAATTGGTATAGACAGCCGTATGCCCGTCTGCACCATCTGTAACATAATCAGCATCCAGGCCGTCAAGGATATATCTGTATCGCACTCTACTAGGAGCCTCAATATTTGGAGACACAAAGTTGATTGCAGCCATATTCTGTTTTGGCCCAAGTCGAATTCCTCCTTTTGTACTGACAGGTTTCCCCATGACAGTAACCTCGGATATGACAACCGGATTCAACCTATTTTCCTGCATCAAGATATCCAACTTCGCCACGCTTATACCCGATACTCCACTTATGATAAGATCTCCGCGCGAGGACACAATGAGTCCACTGAATCCTATTTCCTCCAGGCCGTCAGACGAATCAAAGGATGCAAAGCGCTTCAACCTCGTGTCGTATCTCAATATCTCATTCGGAGTCGAAATCCACAATCCATTATTAGAATCCAAGGCCATGCTCTGTACTATGTCGCCATACGCTCTGTTATCACGGTATATATATTCAAGTCTACTTGTTAGACTGTCATACCTATGCAAACCTTCTCGCGTTCCTATCCAAAGAATGCCATCTCGACCTTCGACAATAGCTGTGATAAAGTCATTTGCAAGACCATCGTGTCTCTCGCCAATATCTTCGACCTCTCTGTACGAGTCATCCTCATTTTTCTCAAAGCAGCGGAGTCCCCCCTCAGTTCCTACCCACAAGAGTCCACCCTGATCCTGAAGTATGGTTCGGGCCTTGTCTTCTGGATATATTAGTTTCTTACTTTGAAACAGAGTTGTAAATTTTCCGGTAAGCGGATTGTAATTGACAACTCCAGTCTCTGCACCTATCCATATTGAGCCATCACAGCCCTGAGCCAGAGAAAGTATATTATTTATTGGTAGGGCAGAGGTATCCGGATTCTCGATCCTTAAATAATGAAGCCGAGAATCCTCAGAACTCACAAATACAACTGTCTCTGAAAGTCCTCCCGCCCATATATTTCCGCTTTCATCCTCCAGTAGAGTCTGAGTCATAAACGGAATGCTTGTCTGAGTTGCGTTACGGATTGCATAGGTCGCATCCTGAGTCCAATCACTTCTGTAATGCTTCAGGGAATATGTCTCCCCTACCCAAAAATCTCCGTCTTTATCCTCCAAAACGGAACATATCACTTCTGACTTATCAGTTACTGGGACAAACGAAAATCTGTTGAAAGTCTCGTTATAATAGCTAATACCGACATCATGTCCATACCACATTGTCCCGTCAGGAGCACTGTAAATGCATCTTACTGTCTCTGACAACAATTCTGCTTTAGTTCCATGTGACGATGAAACCAAGTAAGAATCTATGGAAAGCGAACCACCGTCTATGATAGCTTGTCCAAGCCATATATCTCCGCTTTTATCGGACCCAGCTGATTTCTGTGATAAGGCAAGGCCAAGTCTTCGTGAGACTGGTATCGTCACTCCATAAGTACTGTCAGCGAGACTCACAGCAACAAAGCCGTCATGAGCCGTTGAGACAAGAAGTCTGTCGTACACCTGATCATATTGCAAATCAAAGACATGATTGCATAATGTATCTGCCTGTACACGACTAAAGCATAATTTTTCAAGGTTAAAGCGCAAAACGCCCCCTCCCCATGAAGCAAGATACAGATTCCCACGTTTGTCAATCACCATCTTGACAAGGGCATTATTGAGACTTCTACCTGTACTATCGATAATTCTATAATGAACAAATGAGTCATTACTCCTATCATACAAATCCAGACTTCCTCTGTCAGCCGCAACCCATAACCTCCCTTGCCTGTCTTCTATTATTGCTGATACGTCATTATAGCTTAACGAAGCCGTGTCATCCTGTGAATGCAAATAGTTTGTGAATATTCTGGTATCTGGTTCATATCGACTCAACCCTCCTCCTTTAAGTCCAATCCAGATATTACCGTCTCTATCTTCGCACAGTGAACGGACATCGTTTCCCGGTATTGAGTTGCTCTGAGAATGAATATGCTTGAAGACCTCAATACTACTTCCGTCAAAGCGGTTCAATCCATTGTCTGTGCCTATCCATAGAAAGCCTTTACTGTCCTGCATGAAACAGTTGACGATGCCACTCGACAAGCCGTCAGATACTGTAAGATGACGCATTTGATGCTGTAGGCTTGCGCTTAAATTAGATGACAGGCATGAAAACGACAATATCAAGAAGACAGTTATCAGTTTCATTATTAAGGAAATGGTATCGGTTATTATTATGTCTCTACTTAGAAGCTGCCTAAAATTTATAATAAAATAAATTTAAACGGCTTCTTACAAAGATAGCATTTTCTGCACTTGCGCAAAAATTGTCATCACTTCCTATACAGGCATACAAAACGGGACCGGCCGATAGAGCCAGTCCCTGAAATATTTGTCTCGTCCTCACGAGACTTGATATAAGCAATTTAAAGTTCCCAAGCGAGGGCAGAAGCTCCGAGGATGGCAGCGTCAGACTCCTTAAGCTGGGAGAATACGATCTTCACCTTATCGCGCCAGAGAGGAAGAACATTTGCATTCATAGACTTCATTATAGGAGCGAGCAGGAATTCCTTTGCACGGGCAAGACCTCCGAAAAGCACGATAGCCTCCGGAGCACTGAAAGCTATGAAATCGGCAAACGACTCACCAAGCATAGTCCCTGTAAAATCGAAGATTTTCTTTGCCAGGTTGTCTCCGTCCTTGGCGGCCTCATATACCTCTTTGGACGAGATAGTGTCAAGGCTGCGGAGAGATGAAGGCTCGTCACTAAGTTCAAGCCACTCTCTGGCAGTACGGGCGACTCCAGTAGCCGAAGCATAAGTCTCAAGACAACCAGTCTTACCACAGTTGCAAAGACGGCCGTTATGCCTTACTGCGCATGTATGACCAAGTTCACCGGCAAATCCGTCATGACCATATACCACTTCTCCGTTGATGACGATGCCGCTTCCGACACCGGTACCGAGAGTGATCATTATGAAATTCTTCATACCCCTTGCAGCACCATAAGTCATCTCACCCATTGCTGCGGCATTTGCGTCATTGGTCAAGGCCACAGGTATGCCATTCATCCTCTCGGTAAGGAGTCTGGCAAGCGGAATGCTACTCTTGGACCCCCAGGAAAGATTGACTGCATTCTCAACTTCTCCAGTATAATAATTGCCGTTGGGCACACCCATTCCGATACCACGAACATTTCCATCAACACCGGCTTCTGCTATAAGCCTCTGCAAAGCCTCTGCGAGAGTATCCACATAAGGCTCGACCTCAGTATATGTATCAGAACGGATAACTGTCTGGGTAAGCACATTACCCCTGGCATCAACCACACCGCACTTTGTTGTCTGTCCACCGACATCAACTCCTAAAACTGTCTGTTCTACACTCATTTCTGTATAATTCTCTTTATAGGGATTCATGCGCTATAGCTTACATTAATGTAACTCTTATGCGCATTGCCGATCCGACGTCCACTCGAAAAGACAGTCAGAATCGGCATTATGAAAATTAAGCTCTGCGTACTGGCTTTGAACCCCATACTGCATACCAGAAAAGATAAGCAAGACATGCAACGATAAGATAGTAGCTTGTCAGGTATGAGGTAACATCTGCTATTGCATTCTGTACTAGAGGGATGACACCTCCACCGACTACCATCATCATGAAGATTCCGGAAGCGAGAGATGTTGACTTGCCAAGGCCTTCAACTGCAAGGTTGAAAATCACGCCCCACATCACTGAAGTGCAAAGACCGCAGAGAACAAGAAGAAGGGCGGAAAGAGGCACAGACTCGACACCGAACCCATCACCCTTGAATACTGGCATAGAGGCTGTCACATCCGCAGGAGCGAATATTGCAGCCAATACAAGGAAGAATGCAACCGCAGAAACGACAATAAGTTGCATACGGCTTGATACCACTCCGCTTATAAAGCTTGACACAAACCTGCCTATAAGCATGAGGAACCAATATGTTCCTGCCACGAAGCCAGCAATGCTTGTTGCCATAACAGGGTCAAGACCAGCTCCTTTCTCTACATCAGAAAGGAAGAAATTAAGAGTCCCAGGGATACCGACTTCCACACCCACATAGATGAAGATGGCGATTACTCCGAAAAGGAAATTACGGAAATGAAGTGGGCTCTCGACCTCGCCTTCTCCTATAGTCTGCTCAGGGTCTTCCACAGGAATGAAATAGAGAATCACGAAAGCGACAAGGAAGATTGCCATTGCTATAAAGAGCACAGGATCAACATCCTTTATTGCGGTATCGGCAGTAACCTGACCTATGAGCGCACCGACAAACATAGGGGTAAGTGTCGCCATAAGAGAATTGAAAGTACCGCCTATCTGAACGAGTTGATTGCCTTTGTTGCCACCGCCACCGAGAAGGTTAAGCATGGGATTGACAACGGTATTGAGCATACATACAGAGAAACCTGCGATGAAAGCGCCCAACAGGTAAACAAAGAAATTGGTAGGAAGTGTGAACATAGTTGAATTGACACCTACCTTGCCTGAAAGGTACTGTACAAATACACCGATAAAACCTACCGCGATAGCTACAAGTGCTGTCTTCTTATATCCTATCTTGGACAGAAGATTTCCTGCAGGAATACCCATAAACAGATAAGCAAGGAAATTCATCATATTACCCATCATGCCCAAAGTATTGGAGCCTGCTATAGCGGGGGCATTTTTCCAGATAACGCCAATCGGCGCAGCAAGGTTCGTAACGAATGAAATCATTCCGAACAAGAATATCATCGTTACTATTCCGATGACATTTCCGTTTCTTTTACTCATATATAAATTGTTTTAGTATCATAAATCAGTAGCAACTTGACGATCTAAAAAAATCACGCTAATATAACACGTTTCAACAATTAATGCAAATTTTTCATTATCCGCAAATCGAAGGCAAATCGAAAAGCGACTTGGATAGTGTTAGAATTGTCAAAACGGAACACCATTGACAACCCCCTCTGCCTAATACAGATCAGACTGTTAAGCTATAGCCCGCACAGCATCCTCAAAATCTCCTCTTGAGCCCTTTGCCTTGTTCTTGATCTTTGCCCTGTAGTTGTACACAGTATTCGCGCTATAATGAAGAAGAGAAGCTATCTTGCCCGAGTCGGTCACCCCCAATTTGATCAAAGCAAAAATCCTTAACTCCGGCGTAAGGATATCCGAATCTTTCGGCAATATCTCGCATCCATCCGCCAGCAAAGCATTGAACTGGGCAACAAAACTGGGATAAAGCTTTATAAAGGCATTGTCGAACATCTTGTAGAACAGACGGATGTCATCCTCGATGGAAGGCATAGCCACAATTTCGTCCATGAGGTATTTGTCATTTCCCCTCTTGAGGTATTTCATCACATGATCTCTGTACTTTCTCTCCTTCGCGATATTTTCCGAGACTGTTCCTAGAAAAAGAGCTATATACTCGTCTTTGACTTTATCAGATTCCTCCAGACGGGAGTTGAGCGCTGCGAGACGTGCATTTGCCATTAAAAGGACATGATGATGACGGTAAATATACACCAACATAAGGCCTAGCGAAGAAGCAAGCAGACACATGAACACCACAATCACAGTCATCCTGCGATTCTGTCGTTCCTGGAGATGTTCATAAGCATTCTGAATTTTCGGAAAGAAAGTAGACACTTGCCATAGCCTCAGCTTACCGTTGAAAGCCAAGGCATCCTGCATACAATGGTCTGCAGAATAACGGAAGGCTCGCGATATATCTCCCTTTTGGAACAGGATTTCTGCCAGAGTATTGAGAGAAGCATAATCCTTTGTCGCCGCCTTCACATCCGCAATTGCAGAACGGCAAAGATATTCCACAACCTCATCCGAGCCTCTCGGCTGCACACCTTCCGAATAGAAATAACAAGCCGCTGCATATTTCCTAAGATCATCGCCTGCCAATGAAAGCATCTTGGCAGCACAATCCCTAACAGAAGCCGAATCTCTGGCAGAAAGAGCAACTTCCCTATTGAGATCATACCAGGCGTATGAACCCGGTTCTGTATAAGCAAACAGAGAATCTCTCATCATGTTTCTCTCGGCATAGGCCTTCTCATACATATCGATACTTCCCGAATAGACCATCATCTCTCCGGCAAGTGAATGCCTTACCTCAAAATACAGACGCTTCAGAGAATCCGGAACTTCAGGGTAAAGAATATCTGACAGTTCTCCGATAGCCTCAGAATGATATCCCGCCCTTATATATGCCTTAATCTCAAGTAGAGAAGACTCCATCTTCCTGTATGCATCCGCATGAGCAATTGCGAGATCACAGTTACGATCCAAATAAGCCACTGTAGAGTCATAGCTAACAGCCGAATATTCATCTGCTATCATTTTGTTGAGTGAATACTCATTTGTCCAAAGCATGTCTGACGAACGCATCTTCTTCATCGCCTCTACCTTGTCCACAAAAGCCTTTTCATAAACATCCTTAAGCCTTAGGACTTCATCCAACTCGCGAATAATTTCATCGCCCGAGCCACCTACAGTACAGGAGAGACATAACGGAAAACACAATATAATCAACAAAATTCTACTCATAGCTATCTATTCTTAGGACAAATTTACAAAAAAGCCAGCGGGAAAAATATATTTTCCCACTGGCCGAATATCAAGCTACGGATATTATTCTTACTTATTGAAGAACGCGTCAGACAAAGCCTTGAGCTCCTCAGGTTTGTCCGTTGTTATATAGTCAGCTCCCATCGCGATGCCGTTGACCATATCTGAATTATTGTTCAGAGTCCACATATTAACAGTAAGACCTGCCGCATGAGCTTCCCTTATCCATGAAGGATTGTTCTTAAAGATCTTAAGCTGATAGTCAAGTCCGCTTATGTGACTCTTGGCAAGCTCAGCCGGAGTTTTATCACCTCCAAGATACGATACTATGGCAGTCGGAACACTAGCGACTATACCGGCACAGGTCTCATAGCTAAATGCGATATACTCGACATGATCTCCTAATCCCTTCTGCTGAACAGCTGATACAACTGCCTGTGTTGCCGCAGTCTGTTTCTCTTCGCTGCTATGAGTCTTGATCTCGATGATCAGCTTCATCGCAGTGTTCTTCGACAGCAGGTCAAGCATGTCGCTGAGCTTAGGAAGAGACTCTCCGTTGGACAGTTTGATATCCTTGATCTGGTCATAGGTACTATTCTGGATGGACTTTCCGTCAATCTTCTCGTCATGGTTGACCACAATCTCCCCGTCTGTCGTCATCCACACGTCTATCTCGGCACCATATATTCCAAGAGCCTGGGCAGCTTCTACTGCCGCAACGGAATTTTCCGGTGCTTTGGCATGATAGCCCCTATGGGCTATGATTTTAGGAGACTTTAGCGCAGGTGCATCTTCAGTAACGGTAAGCTTAGTCGTCCCGAGAGGATAAAGTATCTCTCCCCTCTTAAGCAGGACCTTATAAGTATCGCTCGCCATATCTGCCGGAATCTGGGTGGCAACCATCTGATCCGTAACGGCACAGTCAAGCTCACACTTGTAGTCAGAATAAGGAGACTGGAACACAAGCTTATCACCAGACTTAAACCCGCTTCCGGCCACTATATACTGACTTCCAGCCTTGACATCCATCATCCCCACGACAATAACATTAGAAAGAGCTATATCCGAGACAGGCAGATTATAGTTCCTTACTCTCTTATAGAGAGTCTCCACATCACTCTCTTCCAAAGCATTGTCATAGATTCTCGCTATGGCTATGTCTCCGTTCCATATAGCCTGCGCACCGCTTGGGCCGGCATCACCTCCGATACAGAACCACCTGCACCCGTCTTTGGCAGGATTAAGATTGCCATTGGTATCTACTTCTCCGGCTTTCTTTCCGTTAAGATAGACTATTGACTTATTGGCTTCCTTGTCCCAAACGCCTACAAGATGGTAGTATGTACCTAATGATGGTGCAACTCCTGTTTTTGTCCATATCCACTTGCTCTTACCATCGGCACTTATATTAGGCAAGTATGTAAGTTCTTGTCCATTATTGGATTTTGCAATCAAGAATCCGACACCTCCGGCCTCCATTGCGCTGAAAGGCTTCACTTCCTTGTCAAAATCAGCATATTTGGAGTCGTACCTTACAAGAATTTCCATACTGTGCCCGTCGGCCAAAGCTTTCCATAGGTCAGAATCCACAGGAGCATCTACTCTGTAGTATCCTGTAGAAGAAGAACCGCCCGGAGTATTATTAAAGTGAGCCACATAACCTCCCGTTGATTCGTTGTAGTATGTGACAAGATTGCTTCCTGGGATTGTCTCTATCTTATTTTGCTTGTCTGAGATGTCCTCTGCTGTTCCGTCGGCATTGAACTTAACGTCAAGAATTACACTCTCAGGAATCGGAGGATTGGGATTCTCCATACCTTCCTGCTCGACTGACACCTTCATAGAGCCAGCCTTTCCATCTACAGAAAGTGACACTACTGCCTTTCTTGTAACATAAGATTCATTCCCTGTCACGGTGAAAGTAATGTCCTTGTCATCCTTGCCCTTGGTCGGACTGACCGTAAGCCAATCGGCTGTAGAAGGCACTGAGATTTTCCAAGATGTATTGGATACTAGATGCAGCGTCTGCGATCCACCTGCTGGGTCGACGAAGGCAACTGTAGATGCCCTCTTGCCTCTGTCGTCGAGTAGATCAAGTGTCTGGTCACCCTTGGCGACCTTGTCGCACGAATTCAGGAACGCCAGTCCGGAAATCATGCATAAAGCGTATATTAATTTTCTAAACATAGATATCTGTTATTTTAATTTGGTACATGTAAGGACAACACCAGTCGCTGATGTCGAACCGTCGACCTTTTCTTTCTTAGCTTTGGTAAAGTCAACAATGAACCTGTATGTATCGCCTGCTGCAAGGGTTGAAGCCACACCGATATTGCCATCATCTGTAATACCGAACTCAGCAGGTATATTCACCTCGGAGTATGAGCCCTTACGAAGCTCTCCTCCCCATGTCCTTTGGAAGAAGAATTTGAATCCTTTGCCAACTTCTATACCGATATTCTTACCGGCCACAAGTGTTATCTGGAACTTCTTAGGCTCTATCTGTGAGCAGCAGAGACCACCGATCTCAGGATTCCAACTCACGCCAGAGCCTACTGGCTTGCCTATAGTTTCATCTCCTATAATCCACAGACCTCCGGAAAAATCATCGTTAAGGACAGGATAGCCCGCGGTAAGATCTGTCGTGGACGTAGTCGGACTGATCCTTATGAATTTGTTGGAAGTCTGGAGTACAACCCTGTAGGTGCCTTTTACAGGCAGGAACTTAAATTCACCCTTGACAGGATTAATTGCCTCCAGATAGTCCGGGTCTATTGTCCAGTCACTAAAACCGGGTTTATGCCCTTCGATAGTAAACGTCTGTCCTTGAGTAAATTCAACAATAGCCCCATAACTTTCTGCCGGTATTTCATCTTTCTTTTCCATATTGACAGCCTCCACGCCATTGACCTTGACCACAACGAAAGGAGACGATGCTAATGAAAGTGTATTGAAAGTTATAGTATATGTACCTGGCAGGCCGTTGGAGAAAGGTATGTAAGAAGTTCCTCCCTCAGCGATAGCGTTGTTCTTATATCCGAATGTAATAGTCCTTTTGTCATCACCGAATTGGCTCGAGACAATGCGAGAATACACCTTGGCCGGAAGCTCTCCTGTATAGGAATAAACATATTTCTCGGAAGTCTTGTCAAGCCTGTATTCCTTGCCATCGTTGGAGATGAGAGTCATATAGTCAAATATCGGTCTGGACACATTCACTTGTAAGGTCTGCTCGGTTATACCGAACTCAATGTTCTGACCGACAAACTTAAGATCTGCCTGACCGTCTGACACATTGGCAAGGAAAGGCACATGAAGGGTATCTTTATAGACACCACTTTCTTTTGTACGGATAGTTATGTCACTGACTACAGTACCATCAAACGAAAGAGATGCCTTCAGTGTCGAGAGAGGAATCTTGTCATTGAGAGTGATCTCAAATGGCAGAGAGGCGCCCATCAGCGTACTTTCTGGGATAGAGATCTTCATATCTGGACCTTTGTCCGTGACCTTGAGCTCAGGTTCTTTATCACACGAGACTGCGAGCAAGGCACTCACAACCAGTGCTGATTTCAATATATTTTTCATATAAGTTTGCATTTTTTAGTTTATTTACCGAATTACAACTTCCATCTTACTGATGCTATGGACTTTGCCGGGACTGCAAGCTTCACTGAGTTTGTCTTGTCCGAGAAAGTAAACTGGAAATCCTCAGCACCTGTATTGAGGGCAATAATACCATATGAATGGTCAGGATTAAGGAAAGCAAGATACGAAATCCCAGCTGCATTGACTCCAGTAGCGGAGATCCTCACAGCTCCTTGACTTATCACCTTGGAAGCATGGGCTATCTGGTAATAATGCGTATTACGCTCTGACACCTTTCCAGTGTTGGTATCCAGAGTCACCACACCATAGCAGTTCTGACATCCGCCCGGACGTTTCGGACCACTATTCTGGTCAAGCATCAGATTCCACAGAGTGACTCCTTTGTTGCCACGGGACAAGGTCTGCATGAAGATATTGTCAAAATCATTTATGAGGGTTTTTGCAAAATCATAATTCCATCCCCCGATAGAGGCCTCCGTGAAGAAAATATCCTTGCCAGGAGCTTTGGAAGCGATCTTGTCAAGCTCGGCCACATTACCTGAATAGTTATGCCATGCAGTTCCCGCTACATATTTCGCTGCCTCGGGATCGGCAAGTATCTTCAGTGGATACTCTTGCTGATCAGCAAGATTGTCATAGTTGTAATTGTGGTCAAAGAGCAGGATCTTGGTATCAAGCCCAGCCTTGGCAAATGCCGGACCGACAGCTTCTTTGATAAAATCTCGCTGTTCCTCCCAAGTCATGAACATGGACATGGAATTGCCCTTATTCAAAGGCTCGTTCTGCAGAGTAACAGCATAGATATCGAAGCCCTCTTTCTCCATTGTCTGTATCCATTTGACGAAATACTGGGCATAATCCTGATAGCAGGACGGTTTCAGACGCCCGCTTGTCCAAGAATAATAGTCAACATTAACATTGACGCCCCTCTTCATCCATCTCGGAGCTGTCCAAGGAGTACCTATTATCTTAACATCAGGATTGATAGAATAAATCTCCTTCAGCACGGGGAAAACATCCCTCTTGTCGTAAGTATTGACTGCAAAGTTGCCGATACCTTTGACATCGCACCACGTATACTCATCAAGCCCGAAGTCAGAAGAACCGATAGACACACGTATAAGACTAACTCCCAATCCGTCTTTCTTGTCGAAAATCTCTTTGAGGAAAGTGTTCCTTGCGGAAGGTTCCATCTGCATCAGATTATAGCAGGAAGAGCCTGTAAGAGCTGCACCGAATCCGTCTATAGTCTGATAGCGTACCGTCGAGTCAAGCTCGACTTTATTGACAGCCATAGATCCTGCTTTCCTTATAGGGAGCGCGCTCTCCTCGAAGAGCCTTGTCTTGTCGGCCGTAGTCACATAGGCAACGGCCGAAGACTCTTGTGGCTTTTCCGGAGGAGATACCGGCTCTTCGCTTCCTTTTACGCTCGAGCTCTTATTGCAGCACGAGCATAGAAACGGAAGCAGGGCCAAAGCTGTTAACAATTTGGTATAACGCATGGTATCTGACATTAATATCCGGGATTCTGCTGAATATTCGGATTATTATTGAGGATCGTGGTAGGCACAGGATAGAGCATGGAATTCTCATCGAGAGGCTCCCTCTGGATATAATAAGGATCATCCTGCCATACCGTGTTGTGTACCTCTATTATCTTGTCATGACGAGCCAGATCAAAGAACCTATAACCCTCAAAGGCAAGTTCCAGACGTCTCTCATCAAGCACCTTGTCGATCATTTCTTCCTTGCTGGCTGCAGCTACAAAAGAATCGAGCTTTGCCCTAAGCCTTATGGCGTTGACATACTTTCTGGCTCCTTCTATATCCCCAAGCTCGGCCAAAGCCTCGGCATGGAGCAGATAGATCTCACCAAGACGGGATATCATGAAACTCGTTGCATTTGTCTCCATCTTGCCCATGAAAGCATATTCAGTCTCAGGATAATACAGACTCCATGTACATGCGTCCCATAAGATGTTCACATTCTTCCTCTCAGTATCATTCTCTGCATCATAGGCAGCTATAAGATTCCTCGAAGGTGTGCACCACTTGGACCAGGTGTAGTCGGCTGAGGGATTGAACTGGTTTCTGTGGAACATCATTGCCGTCCAGTTGCCTGAAGTGGCGGTCCAAGTCACCTCGAAGATAGACTCTTTAGTATTCTGGGCAACAGTCTTGGCTTTCACATCATAGCTCCACATATCTTTGTAATTCTCACAAAGAGCACTCCTCAGGGTCTCGGCAGATGTTGCATCCACGCCCATATCAGTCTCTACAGCCTCACACCACACTTTTACTTTTTCCCAATCCTGAATTGGAGATTTCTCGGCATATATATGGGCCAACAGACTCTTTGCAAATGTCTTTGACAATTTAAACTTGTTGGCAGGGTCAAGATCGGGTGCATTGCCAGCAGCGAACTCAAGCATCTCCTTCATCTGGGTATATATGTCTTGCTTACTAGCCCTAGGGGGATAATACTCAGGATATACCTCAACTACATTTTCTGCATTGATTGCCGGCGGTATCGTATTGAGCACTGGAATCGTACCGAAAAGTTGTGAACCTCTCAACATGAAGAAAGCTTTCATGATGTTCGCCTGTGCAACATAGAGGTTTCTCTGATCTTCAGTGAATTCAGGATCAATTTTCAGAATCCTGTCCGCATTGCAGATTACCTGATTGGCTGCATTTATACCGTTCTGGATATAATCCCAATCACGGCCAACATTCTTGTTGGAACCGTCTATATTGTTGGACTCAATCCACACTAGCTCTGAAGTATTGGGAGAGCCATTGTAAGCGTTGTCTGCACGAACCTCGGTAAACATAAGCCAATCGGTGAAATTACCCTCCTGCATTATGTTGCTCTTGAGTGTGTTACTGTAGAACCCGTTGACAAGATTAGCCATCTGTTTTCCGGTAGTATACTGTGAAGCGGCAGCAGAAGACGTATCCTTAGGAATGAAGACATTCCCCTCATTATAGACTGTTTCAGGATAAAGATCCAAGTCGCAAGCCGACACAATGACTATTGGCAGAGCCGCTACTGCTTTAAATATGTTTTTCATGCTCATTATTCATTAAAAGTCAACATTCACACCAAACGTCACAGTTCTCACACAAGGATAAGTACCCCAGTCAATACCGAAGTTTGTAGCGGCCGCATACTGGCTCATCTCAGGATCATATCCGGAATAATTGGTGAAAGTGACCATATTGTCCAAAGTAAGATAAGGTTGTATCCTTGATATATTTATCTTCTTGAGCCTCGGGCCCTTAATGTCGTATGACAGAGTGATGTTCTTGATCTTAAGATACGAACCATCTTCCACCCAGCGAGAAGAAGCCTTCACGTTCCACATCTCACCGGACTTCGGGATATCTGTTATCTGTCCGGGGATTTTCCAGCGACGGAGCACTGAGGTAGTCTGGTTGTATCCTGTTATCATACCCTCCATATCGACCTTGGAAGCGTTGTAGATGTCATTTCCGACCGAACCTGTCAGCAATACACTTAGGTTCAAGCCTTTCCACGAAAGGTTATTGGTCATACCGAATGTAAAGTCAGGATTAGGATCTCCTATATAACCCTTATCGGCATCGTTGATCCTGCCGTTTCCGTCCTTGTCTTCATACTTCATAAGACCTGTCTCAGGATCTACCCCTTCTGCCTTAAGCCCCCAAAACTGCGACAAAGGTTTGCCAGGAGTCATCCTTACGATATTCTCATTCTGGATATCGGAAGGCTTGACATACATGTACACCTGCTGCAGGCCGAGCTTCTCGAGTTTGTTCCTGTTCATGGAGATATTGAAGTCAGTGTTCCACCTGAAGCCGTTCTTGTCAATATTCGTAGAAGATACGGCAAACTCAAGACCCCAGTTGGACATCTCACCGTCATTCCTTGTAATGCTTGAATAAGGACTTGGCAACGGTACGTTGAGAATAAGGTTAGTCGTATACTTGTAATATCCGTCTATAGTGAAGTTGAGGCGGCTATTGAGAGTAGAAAGATCTATACCGACATTGGTCTGAGTAGTAGTCTCCCAAGTAAGACCCCTATTGCCGATATTGCTATTGCCTCCGAGGGAAGGGGTTGCCTGAGCGTCCTCGGACTTTGTCCAGTCATAGTATATAGTTTTGTATTTCTGAACCCATGCATAGTCACTGAGACCTCCCTGGTTACCCTGCTGTCCCCAACCTGCACGAAGCTTGAGATCGTTGATCCAACGTACGTTCTTCATAAATTCCTCACCTGAGATACGCCATGCAACGGAAGTCGAGGGGAAATAGCCCCATCTGTGTCCAGGAGCAAGTTTGGACGAACCGTCAGCCCTCATATTGACAGTCACATAGTATTTGCTGTCAAAATTGTAGGAAATTCTCCCGAGGTATGACATTATAGACCAGTTGGAAAGTCCCTGAGAGTTGCCCCTTTTTAAGGAAGAGTTTCCTCCATTGAGCCCGTATATAAGGTTGTCGTAATCAGCAGAGAAATACTGGCGCTTACCGTAAAGATTCTCCCAATGAGATACTGTAGCGGATGTACCGCCCATTGCCTCGAAGTTGTGGCGTCCGTTCCATGTATTGGTATACGTGAGGATATTATCATAAAACATCACCCTGTTGTCAGCACGAGTGGCCTCAGCAACGCCTTTCTGACTACGGCCATAAGAAGTCTTGATAGGATCGAGGAACTTGTAGTTGAATGTCCATGTCCTATCCATCGTGGCGGTAGACTTGAACTTCAACTTGGGGGTAAATGTAATCTCCGCATTTCCCGTAAGGATAAGCCTGTCGTTCTGATCATAGAAATTCTCCTGACGGGCAATATTCTCCGCCGGAGTGGTAATATTTGCGCCATAGAACCTTGTCCAATACCAATCAGGATTGTCTTCATCCCAGACCTTGGCATAGGTAGGGGTATTGATGACAGACATAACGACACCCGCTCTATTGGCACCCTCTCCAGAGATAATGCCATTCTGCGTCCAATGAGAGAAAGTGACATCAGCACCGACGGAAATCCATTTGAAAAGTTGGGAGTTGACGCTACCCCTTATATTGTATCTCTTATAATAAGAGGTACGTATGATACCTTCCTGATCCACATAACCGGCACTGAGATAGTAATTCATCTTGTCGGTAGAGTTGGATACGGACACCCTGTAATTTTGAGATACAGCAGTCCTGTAAGTCTCGTCAAACCAGTTGGTCTCGTCCTTGAGGCCTTCGGGAAGAGTGACTCCAGAGTTGAACTCGTCCATGAGCTCCTTATACTGGGCTACGTTCAGCACGTCATACGTCTTCGCCACGCGCCCAAGTCCCACATACGAATTGAAATTGATCTTCGGGCCTTTCTGTGCCGAACCTTTCTTGGTGGTAATCAGCACAACGCCGTTGGCGGCTCTTGATCCGTATATCGCTGCAGATGAAGCATCCTTAAGAATCTGCATCGTCTCGATCTCCTGAGGCGAAAGATAAGTGATGGATCCGTTTCCTGCGCCTACCGGAACACCGTCAACAACATAGAGAGGATCATTTCCGGAAGTGATTGAAGAGTTACCTCTCACTCTCACAGTCATACCACCCCCAGGAGTACCGGAAGTCTGCTGCACCGTGACACCCGCAACCTTACCTTGAATTATACCTGATACTGAAGGTACCGGACGGGTATCTATGTCTTTAGTCGAGACGGTGGAAACAGCTGTTGTAAGATCCTTCTTCTTTACAGAACCGTAACCGATAGCAACAACTGCATCAAGCGCGATTGCCTCCTCATCTACTGTTACATTTACTATCTGACGCCCCTTTGCTGCCTCAGACACAGTACTGTATCCGAGTGCTGAGAATTCAAGGACGGCGTCTGGAGACGAGAGGTTGATACTATAATGGCCGGAAGCGTCTGTTGTAACGCCGTTCGTGGTACCTTTCTCAAGTACGGTCAACCCGACCACAGGCTGTCCATTCTGGTCCACTACCGTTCCATTGACTGAATGCTGCTGGGCAAATGCCGTTATACCGGCAAACATCAGCAATAAAACAATTAAATTACGCATAATAATATTGGTTTATTCTTTTTGAAGCGTTTATTGATAAAATTTGTACTTCTAAAGCGTTTCAAATTTATCAATCTTTTCAATCAGTTTGACTAAGAGTGGATAAAAAGTGGAAGAAGTGGAAGTTGACTGCTCATTAACTTATAGATTATCTGATTGTTGTGTTTTTATATTAAATCTTTTTAAGTGGTTTGTCGCACTTATAAAATTAGATAAATAAGGGTCAATAATACCTTATTTTAAAATACACATAGGTAGAAAATCACATTTTATTAAAATAATCACAAAGAAAAGTATTGCATAATAAAGAAAAATCAGTACCTTTGCATTCCTACATGGTGAGCGTAGTTCAGTTGGTAGAGCGCCAGATTGTGGTTCTGGTTGTCGTGGGTTCGAGCCCCACCGTTCACCCCACCGAGGGATAGCAGGTTGACATGCTCTCCCTTTTTTTGTATATACCATTATAAAATTTCGTATATACTGTTATGAACACTGATTTGCTATACATATTGGCCATCCCGTTCGTTGGCACCACGCTTGGAGCCGGATTCGTATTCATGATGCGGGATGTCTTTTCTAGGAAGATACAGAATCTGCTTCTGGGTTTTGCCTCGGGAGTAATGATTGCGGCCTCGGTATGGTCGCTTCTTATTCCCGCAATAGACATGAATAGCGATTTGGGCAAGTCTGCTGTCATTCCAGCTGTCATAGGATTCCTTTGCGGGATTGGCTTCCTTCTGTTAATGGACACCATTACTCCGCATCTTCATCTCAACTGCAATGGGCCTGAAGGTCCGAAAAGCCACCTTTCCAAGACTGCCATGCTCACCTTGGCCGTAACCCTCCACAATATACCAGAGGGCATGGCCGTAGGAGTGGCATTCGCAGGAGCGTTGGAAGGCCAGACAGACATGTCATTTGCGGGAGCATTTGCATTGGCTGTCGGGATTGCTATCCAGAATATACCAGAAGGGGCGATAATCTCAATGCCGCTCAAAAATGCTGGCAATAGTAAGTTCAAAGCTTTCACAATAGGGACGCTCAGTGGAATAGTCGAGCCTATAGGAGCTGGTATCACTATATTGCTTGCGACATTAGTAGTGCCGATTCTTCCCTATCTTCTAGCATTTGCAGCCGGGGCTATGATATATGTTGTAGTTGAAGAACTTATACCTGAAGCCTCAAGTGATGAGCACTCCAATCTATGCACTATCGGCTTCGCTGGAGGATTCACAGTTATGATGATTCTTGACGTAGTATTCGGATAGATGCTACGTTAGGTCTGAACTGGCATTGGATAGCGTATATGGATATGACACCATACCGAGTATCGCAGATGACACACTCGTACTCAGAAACTACTCAATCAATTTCATTATAAATACTGCTACCTGACAGAGCTAATACTGCTGTCTGACAGAACAAATACTGCTGTCTGACAGAACAAGAGTCTAACGAAATAGACAGCCTACAACTTATCTCCATAGGACAGATCCCCTGCATCTCCAATACCAGGCACTATATATGACTTGCTTGTAAGTTCCTCGTCTATAGCTGCAGTCCAAAGAGTGACCTTATCGTCAGGCATATATTTCTTGAGATGTTCAACAGCATACACACTTGCAACGGGGCACACAAGATGGGTATGAAGAGGCATCCCTGACTCGCACAACTTATTGTAAGTAACCTCAATCGAGGCTCCAGTAGCAAGCAGAGTGTCTGCTATCACAAGCACCTTCCCTTCGACATCGACAGGAGTTGCATACTGCACCTTGATATGGTAGTCATCCTCTTTGTCGTATTTTCTGAAAGCAGCCACGAAGACGCTGTCAGCCTCGTCAAAGCAATCAAGCAGTCCTTGATGCAGAGGAAGACCGGCCCTAAGTATAGCTGCAAGTACAATGCGAGAATCGCACGTAGGAACATCCGCAGTACCAAGAGGCGTCACTATCGGCTTTGCGGAATAGTCCAAAGTCTTGCTAAGTTCGTAACCGAAGATCTGCCCTACCCTTTCCAAGTTGAAGCGGAATCTCTGACGGTCTTTCTGAATCTTCTTGTCCCGAAGCTGTGCGACATAGTTGCCAAGAATAGATACTGACTCTCCCAAATTGATTACTTTCATAAGGCCTCCTTTTAATTGCAGTCGCTAAGATAGCAAAAAGAGTGGGATTCTCATCGGGTATGATCAATCCTTCAGAACACCATCAAGTCCAAAACCCGAACCTCAAGCAGAATCCGGGATATTAGGATCCTAACATGGTATCAAACACGGTACGGGCAGTTCATACTGGAGACACGAACTCGTCTGAGAAACTGTAATAGGAGCTATCGGCCACTATGACATGGTCGAGAAGTGAAAGGCCGCAGGCAACTGCGGCTTTTCTCAGCTCTACTGTACGCCTCACATCATCATCGCTCGGGGTCGGGTTGCCGGAAGGATGGTTGTGGATCATCACCATGGATGAAGCCTTCTTAGCGATTGCACGCCTGACTATTGACGGGACATCGACTACGGTAGAGGCCATACCTCCCGACGACACTATGTCTTTGCCAATGACCATATTGGCCCTGTTGAGATATAGTATCCAGCACTCCTCGTGATCAGCTCCCTTCAGTAGAGGAGACATTACAGCGTATACATCTGAGGACGAAGTAACCTTGCGCCGCACTATATTCTCCGCCATGAATCTCCTGCCGAGTTCAAAGGCGGCTGCCACAGTCGCCGCCTTATCCAGACCCACTCCGCCTACCCGGGTCATATCCTCTACTGACATAGAAGAAAGTACAGTAAGCCCTCCTGCCTCGGCTAGTAGCTCGCAAGCAGTCTCTACCACATTTTTACGGGCAGACCCTGTACGGATAAGTATCGCTACAAGTTCCGGAGTACTAAGGGCCGATGGCCCTTTGGAAAGAAGCCTTTCGCGAGGCCTCTCTGAGAGAGATAGTTCCTTTAGTTTCATAGAACATAGATATTGTATCAGCAGGGGCACGTAAACAGCTGCAGCATTATGGCAGCAGCGGCAGCATCGCGGAAACCAGTAATAACATTGCGCATGGTAGCAGCGGCAGCATCGCGGAAGCCAGCAACAACATTGCGCATGGTAGCAGCGGCAGCATCGCGGAAGCCAGCAACAACATTGCGCATGGTAGCAGCGGCAGCATCGCGGAAGCCAGCAACGGCATTGCTATCTGTGCGCAATATAGGCACAAAAAAGGCCCAAGCCACAAAAAGTAACCTGGGTTTTATGATTTTTAAATAAATTTTGAAACAAATTCTTAAGATTTTGCTTCTAATATCAGGTCACCGAGCTCCCGGATATCCCTGACAACAAGATCCGGAGGATAGAATTCAGGGGCCGGATCAACAGCTGCCCTCTCTGCCACGCGGTGAACCGTAGCCACATCAGTCTCACCTGAGAGCACCAACACTCCGAAAGCACCTGCATTATGTGCCATTGCCGTATCCGTATATATCCTGTCACCTACCATAGCCACTTCATCAGGCCTCAACCCTCTCTTGTGCATAATTTCTTGAAGCATAGTGGGATCTGGCTTACCAAGGACAATGTCAGGATGTCTTCCTGTTGCGTGCTCGATACATTTTTGCAATGAGCCACAATCTACAAGCACTGTCCTCTCATCAGTCGGGCAAACCCTATCAGGGTTGGTCGCCACATAAGGTATTCCCTGTGAAGCCCACCATGCGGCACGACAAAGCGAACTATATGTAAGTGTAGGATCAAAGGCTACGACAAGAACGTCAGGAACATCGTCCGCGCTGTCCTCACAGTTTCTAAACCCTGCCTTGGCAAACTGGGACACCATACTCGGAGTACCGAGAAGATACAGATTGCGAGCAGAAGGATACCGACCCTTTATATAGTCTATTGCCGCAAGAGAAGTTGTATACATATTGTCTTCATCGGCACGTATCCCCATGGCGGCAAGTTTGGCTATATAGTCCGCAACTGAGCGAGTGGGATTATTGGTAAGGAACGAATGGCTTACTCCCACCCTGTCCATATCTTCAAGAAAAGAAATCGTAAAGGGAAACAGTTTCGAGCCCATATATATAGTCCCATCCATATCCAAGGCAATATGGCGGATTTTGGAGAGCCTGACTGCCAACTCTGGAGAAAGTGATTTGTTGTAGTTTGTTTCCATACCTTGAATTTGGTTGTTTCTTATCTTGTCGTAAATCATCTGGCCACTCTCTCGTAGTCTCCCCCCTACCTCTTTGCAGAGAATCTCGTCACCACTGCTGATATTATACTCTCTCGCAGATAAGGGTGGCTGAAGTGCAGGACAGGACTCTCACGTCCACATAATCACCGGCCTTACAGCCTTCACCGACAGGGAATACACACATTTTGTTAGTCGAAGTGCGTCCGCAGAATTCCTCAGAATTGCGTCTTGACGGGCCTTCTACAAGTACAGAAAAGACAGAACCTACATCTCTCTTATTGCTTTCGAGGCTCAGATTGTTCTGGAGCGCGATAATCTCGTTGAGACGCCGTGTCTTCTCACCGGCAGGGACATCGTCTGGATACTTCATGGCCGCAAGCGTACCTGGGCGCTCCGAATACTGGAACATATAGGCATAGTCATATCCCACTTCCTTCATAATAGAGAGAGTATCCTGATGATCCTGCTCTGTCTCACCACAGAAACCGGCTATTATATCAGTGGTTATAGCACAGTCCGGCATAGCCTCCCGTATCCGCGCAACCCGGCCGAGATACCATTCCCTGTTGTAGCGACGGCGCATCTTCTCAAGCATAGCGTCACTGCCCGACTGCACAGGAAGATGAATATGACGGCAGATATTGGAATGAGAGGCCATCGTATCTATGAGCTTGTCGCTTATGTCCTTGGGATGTGAAGTGGAGAAACGCACACGAAGCAAAGGGTTAATCCCCGCAACAGCTTCAAGCAGGTCAGCAAAGTCATATTTTCTTCCATCATCCGAAGTCCAACAGTATGAATCGACATTCTGTCCGAGCAGGGTAACCTCGCGGTATCCTTTCTCTGCCAGAGAACAAGCTTCCTTTATGATCGTATGGGCATCACGACTCCTCTCACGCCCTCTGGTATAAGGCACTACACAATATGAGCACACGTTGTTGCAGCCCCTCATGATGGAGATAAAGGCCGAAACTCCGTTACGGTCGATCCTCACAGGTTCGATATCGGAATATGTCTCTTCCTTGGAGAGCTCCACATTGATCTGTGGGCGCCCGGGAGCTATGGCCTCTAGCATTCTCGGCAAAGAGCGGTACGCGTCGGGACCTACCACAAAATCCACCCTTCCGCTTTCGAGAAGCTTGTCTTTCAGACGTTCGGCCATGCAGCCAACTATGCCGGTGACCACTCTGGGTCTTTCTTTGCGATATCCATAGAAAGCGTCTATTCTTCCCCAAATCCGCTGCTCGGCATTGTCTCTTATTGAGCAGGTATTTGCCATTATCACATCTGCTTCCTCTATATTGTCTGTCTTCTGATAGCCGTTCTTGCGCAAGATGGCGAAAATTACTTCTGTGTCATTGACATTCATCTGACAGCCGTATGTCTCGATATATACTTTCTTTCCTTCCATAAACATATATGAGGGGCGACTCTAAAGGGAACTATCTGCATTATGCTTAATTTAGGGTCCGTCTCCTGCTGTGCAAAGATAAGTTATTTTTCTTATCTTTGTAAGCAGCGGTAGCATCACACCGATATTTGGAAACTATTTAAATTACTACAAATGAGAAGATTTCTAATATCAGTAATATATGCAGTGACAGCCTTAGCTGCCATCGGATGTGTATCGCCCGACAAGCTGTCAGTAGAATCCTGCCGCATCGTTTCAGTAAGCCCAGTAGGATTGCGGACAATTGACGCTACACTGAAAGTAGGGATAGGCAACAAAGGCATGGCATTCAAAGCCGAGGAGCTGAAGGCCAAAGTATATTATGACGGACTGCACATGGCGGACGTTTCATGCGAGCCACTCTCTATCAAGGCACGAAGAAGCGATACATATGATATCCACCTGTCAATAACACTTGCCAAGGGTGTATCTCTGCTTACTGCAATGGCACTGATACGCGATTATGACATCGGCAAAGTGACAGTCGATGCCGATGCCAGACTGAGGAAGGGAATTTTCTCGAAGAAAGTGCAAACGCAGGGATTCCCTGCCACAAAATTCCTTAAGTGACAGAATAGACAATCAAGACAGAAGATGAGAAAGACAATCATATCCATTATCATATTGGCGACTGTATCCGCAGCCGCGATGTTTGCGCAGGAAGTGGACGAGAGGGTCGCTACAAGAGACTCAGTAGTATATAGGCATGCCCCCTCAGCCGATTCCTCCCTTGTGGGTAAATCGATATTCAGCCTTATCTCGGAAGGAGGGTCGAGAATCCACCAGTCACAGGCAATATCTTCCGCTATGGCTCGCCATATAGCAGCCAACCCAACACGCAAGTTAAGCGGCTACCGTGTAAGGATCTTCTTCGACAATAGTCAAAATGCCCGCAATGCGTCAGAAAGCGTAGTGCGCGATTTTGCCTCAAGATATCCGGGCGTACATGTTTACAGAAGCTACCAGAATCCATTCTTCAAGGTTGCCGTGGGTGATTTCAGGACAAAGAGCGAGGCCATGGAATTTCTCTCCGAAATCAAAGCCCAGTATCATTCCGCCTTTGTGATAAAGGAAGACATCTGCTTCCCGGTTGCCGATAAGGAGAATTCATACGTGACGGATACTGTATCTGTCCATGTTTTCAAGGAGGATTAAGATGCTGAAGCAGGAATTAGGGTTAAAGCAAGTACAGAAGCTCTCTCCGCTACAGATCCAGACAATAAAACTCATCGAGCTTCCTGTACAGGACTTGGAGCAGCGTATACGCAAGGAGATAGAGGAGAATCCGGTATTGGACGACTCTGCTCCCGAGAGCAAGGACGAAGACGGAGATGACCAACAGCCAAGGGAAGTGTCGTTGTCGGAAGTGAAGGACGACGATTCCATACCCGAATATCGGCTTCATGTCAACAATTACGGAAAGGACGAAAGGCCCGAGTACAACACTTTCTCTGTAAAGGAAAGTTTCACTCAGAGCCTTATGGATCAGCTCGGATTCAGAAACCTAAACGAACATCAGCACGATGTGGCAGCATTCATAATCGGAAGCCTAGATGACGATGGATATCTTAGAAGGGATATAGACAGTATTGTGGATGATCTCGCTTTTAGGATGAATATAACTACGACTCCCGAAGAGGTTCTGGACATGCTGCACATTATTCAAGAGTTCGACCCAGCCGGTATAGGAGCAAGAGACTTGAGGGAATGCCTGCTCCTACAACTCAAGGCTATGAAGCAGAGTCCGGATGTAGTGAACGCAGAGCGGATACTCTCGGATTATTTCCAAGAATTCTCCAACAAGCACTTCCAAAAGGTGATGAACCGCCTCGGCCTATCCGAAGCCGAGATGAAGGCTGCGACAGCCAAGATTGTCAAGTTGAATCCGTCACCAGGAGGGCAGATCGATGATTCCTACAACGACCAGGCCATGCAGATAGTCCCAGATTTCGTACTTACGGTAGAGAACGGAGAACTGAAGCTCACCATGCCGAGATTCTCCATACCTGAGATAAGGATCAACAAAAGATACGCTGAGATTCTGATGGATGCCGCCAATTCTTCGGAACGGCAGAAGAAAGAAGCCGCAACATTCGTCAAGCAGAAGATGGATTCGGCCAAATGGTTTGTAGAGGCTCTCAAACAGAGGCACAACACCCTGCTCAGCACCATGCAGGCCATTGTGGACTATCAGCACGACTATTTCATGGACGGAGACGAATCACATCTCAAGCCTATGGTTCTCAAGGATATAGCAGCCAAGACAGGATTTGATATATCTACCATATCGAGAGTCGTCAACAGCAAGTACATCGAGACACATTTCGGTATTTTCCCTCTCAAGTATTTCTTCTCGGAAGGACTTGAGAACCAACAAGGAGAGGAAGTCTCCACACGAAAGCTCAAGAAAGTGCTTCAGGAATATGTAGACAAAGAAGACAAGCACAAACCTCTTACCGATGACGAGCTTGTCAATATCATGAATGACAACGGGTACAAGGTTGCCCGGCGCACCATAGCCAAATACCGCGACCAGCTGGGCATTCCGAAAGCCCGTCTTCGTAAAGAACTATGACATAGTTGGAAATCACGCACACCAAATAGCTCCCAAACAATGGAAATAGTATCCGCTATATATACCTTCCTGCTAGTGCTGCTGATGATCGGCACCATCTTCGTTGTCATCTTCGATGACGGGGACTCTTCCAAGAAGATAGCCTGGATACTGATCATAACTGTTCTCCCGATTGTCGGACTGCTGCTATATTTTATGGTAGGCATCAATTTCAGACAGTCATGGTATTTCATGCACAAAAAGCGGAGATTCATACGAATATTCGGAAAGCGAGCAAACAAGCAGGTGCATGAGCTTCTGTTTGGACATCGGCACGACAATCTCGTGAAGAAAGAATATCTTCCTCTGACAAGGCTTCTTGCCAGTGATGAGTCTACCTGTGTCACCAATGGCAACGGCATCGAGATCATCACTTCCGGACACCGCAAGTTTGAACTGCTGATGGAAGACCTAAAGAACGCCAAGGACCATATACACATGGAGTATTTCTATTTCCGTGAGGACAAAGGTAGCCAACAGATCAAAGAGATGCTTATGAAGAAGGCCTCCGAAGGGGTAAAGGTACGCTTCATCCACGAGAACATAGCCAACATTGCCATACGGCCGAGGTATTACAACGAGATGAAGAAAGCCGGCGTGCAAGTAGAGAAATTTACAAAGCCGAGGTGGCCGCTTATCAATCTTGTGACACAGCTCAACTACAGGGATCACAGGAAAATCGTCGTTATTGACGGAAAGATAGGATACACTGGCGGGATGAACATAAGCGATGACTACTTTGTAAGATGGCGTGACACCCACATGCGCATCACAGGCAAGGCTGTAGCCGGTCTTCAGTATAGTTTCCTCAGCACATGGATTACAGCAGACGGCCAGATCGACGATGATTTCTCCTCATACTTCCCCATGTGCAGCAAGGAGTGCGAGACCGAACCGCAGAAAATACTGGAGAACGAAAAGATAGAGAATAATGGGATTCCCGAGGCTCTCGCAAGGACACCTATTCAGAGCCTTGATATGAAATTCCGATTCAACGGACGCAACAAACTCATCCAGATTGTACCTGACGAACCTGAGTCAAGATGGCCGAACATCCATATGGGTGCAGTATGGGCTGTCCAAAACGCAAAGAAATACATCTATATACAGACTCCGTATTTCGTGCCGCCGGAACCTATGCTTCAGGCTCTCCAATCAGCGGCACTGAGTGGTGTGGATGTAAGGGTGATGGTACCTAAAAAGGCCGATCTCTTCTTTATGGGCCCGGCCAACAGGTCATATTTCACTGAGTGTCTCGAAGCCGGAGTGAAGATATATGAGAGAGCCGGCCGGTTCATCCATTCCAAGACATTCGTAAGCGACGACTATCTGTCAGAGATCGGATCCGCAAATATGGATTTCCGCAGTTTCAACATCGACTATGAACTGAACGCCTATATCTATGACGATACAGTTGCCAAGGTCAACAAGGCGATTTTCCTTAAGGACATGGAAGCATCGAGAGAAGTCACTCTTGAGACATGGCAGAATAGACCATGGTACAAGAAGCTGATACAGAAAGTAATACGTCTGTTCGCCGCTCTTCTGTAAGCAATTCCAAGCATTTAAAAATGCTATTTTTAAAACAACTGCCCATAACAATTCCTCTTTACAATCATTTCCACAGAAAGGCGTCTTGTCTCTCTCTCCCATAGCAGAAAGCACATGCAATTCTGCATTGGAAATATATAGCGGGTCTAGGCTCAAGGAAATATCCTAGCTATCCGAGATAAAGACTGGAAAAACAGTCAATTGAGCACGACATTGGGGAAGAATTCCTCGAACAATGATTTCGCTTTCGAAAGTTGCTCCTTTGTATTGAGAGGGACGTCTTCCAAGGCATATTTCTTACCCAAAGCCTTCCATTTGTGAGCTCCAAGTGTATGATATGGAAGTATATCCACTTGCCTTATCATCTTGTAGTCCTTGAAATGCTCGCCAAGTGCCCTAATATCTTCCTCTGCATCGCTATATCCAGGAACAAGCACATAGCGTATACGGAAAGGGATCGAATTGTCCTCCAAATAGCGGGCAGTCTCTAATACAGGGGCATTGTCCCTGCCTGTAAGCGACTTATGTCTTATAGGGCTAATCTGTTTGATATCAAGAAGCACAAGATCCGTCAATGACAGCAACTCCTCAGCATCCCCAGTACGGACTCCCCCATTGGTATCTATGCACACGTGAATACCTTCAGCATGCAGCATCCGGACAAGAGGCACAAGCGCCCTTGCCTGCAAGGTTGGCTCTCCACCTGAGAAAGTGACGCCACCGCCACCGGCAAAGAAAGGCTTCTGACTCACCGCCATCTTGAGAATCTCCTCAGGATCCGTAGGTTTGCCCCCTGAGATGTCGATGGTATCTGGATTGGCACAATACAGGCAGTGGAACTGACAACCCTGCAAAAAAACGACAAGCCGGATTCCCGGCCCGTCGTATGTACCCATAGATTCGTATGAATGTACTTTGATATGCTCCATCTCTACATTGACTCGTGGAAAGTACGCGCTATTACTTCAAGCTGATGTTCGCGGCTTAGTTTCACGAAGTTGACAGCATATCCGGATACCCTGACTGTAAGCTGTGGATATTTCTCCGGATGCTCCATAGCGTCCTCAAGCATGGCTCTGTCGAGGGCATTGACATTGAGATGATGCGCGCCCTTTGCAAAATATCCGTCCATCATTGCGACAAGGTTGCCTATGCGAGACTCCACCGTCGGCCCAAGAGATTTGGGCACGATCGAGAATGTATTACTGATGCCGTCCTTGGCGTCATTGTAGTCAAGTTTGGCGACTGACGAGAGAGAAGCTATCGCACCATGGCTGTCCCTCCCGTGCATGGGATTCGCACCTGGAGCAAATGCTGTACCTTTGGCACGGCCGTCTGGCGTAGCTCCTGTCTTGTGTCCATACATCACATTGGATGTGATGGTAAGAATAGAGAGCGTTGGCTCGGCATTCTTGTATACAGGCAGTGCCTTGAGCTCCTCACTGAAATCATGCACAATCTCCTTTGCAATATTGTCCACTCTGTCATCGTCATTGCCGTAGCAAGGATACTCACCCTCTATTTCGAAACTCTCAGAAAGTCCCATCTCGTTGCGCACTACCCGTACAGTGGCAAATTTGATTGCAGAGAGGGAGTCAGCGGCGATTGATAGACCGGCAGCACCGTACGCAAGATTGATAGCAGGATTGGTGTCCACAAGAGCCATCTGCGAACGCTCATAATCATATTTGTCATGCATGTAGTGGATAATGTTCATGGCATCATTGTATACCCTTGCCACTTCATGCAGCACTTTATGATAATTAGTCATAACCTCGTTGAAATCGAGTTTGTCACTATGCAAAGGCTCTATACCCTTGACCATGAGAGTACCAGTATTTTCGCAGCGTCCGCCGTTTATAGCAAGAAGCAGTGCCTTGGCAAGATTGGCCCTAGCACCAAAGAACTGAATGGCCTTGCCTATGGCTTGATATGATACACAGCAAGCGATGCCGTAGTCTTCATCACCACGCATCTTACGCATAAGATCATCGTTCTCGTACTGCACCGAACTTGTATCAATGGAAACTTTGGCGCAGAAGCGCTTGAACCCTTCAGGCAAAGCGTTGCTCCAGAGTACTGTCATATTCGGCTCCGGTGCCGGCCCGAGATTGTACAGGGTCTGAAGGAAGCGGAAAGTGGTCTTTGTAACCTTAAGCTTGCCATCATTGTACCTTCCGCCAAGAGCTTCGGTAACCCAGGTAGGATCACCGGCAAAGATGTCGTTGTAGGACTTCATGCGAAGGTGGCGTACCATTCTGAGCTTCATTACGAATTGATCCACAAGCTCTTGGGCAAAGGTTTCATCGATAATCCCAGCCTTCAGGTCTCTGTCAATGTATATATCAATAAAAGAAGAGACGTTGCCAAGAGACATCGCGGCCCCGTCCTGCTCCTTTACGGCTGCAAGATAGCCCATATATACCCACTGTACTGCCTCCTGTGCACTCTCAGCTGGACGAGCAAGATCAAGCCCGTACATATTGCCAAGCTCTTTCATCTCTCCGAGAGCCTTTATCTGGTCGGCAACTTCTTCCCTGAGACGAATCCTCGCATCTGTCATCGGCCCTGTGAGGGTAGCAAAATCCTGCTTCTTAGCCTCGATAAGTCTGTCAATGCCATAAAGGGCTACACGACGATAATCTCCGATTATGCGACCCCTTGAATAATTGTCCGGAAGTCCTGTAAGGAAGCCCAACTTCCTGAAAGATAGGATTTCGGGAGTATAGACATCAAATACTCCGTCATTGTGGGATTTTCTGTAATGGGTAAATATCTCCTTAACTTTGGGTGAGAGTTCAATGCCTTTCTCATTGCAGGCCCTCTCCACAACTCTCCAACCTCCGAAAGGCTTGATGGCGCGCTTGAGCAATTCATCAGTCTGCAAACCCACGATAAGTTCATTGTCCTTGTCTATATATCCTGCCGCATGGGAAGTGATAGTAGATATGGTCTCGGCATCGATACTCCTTACTCCACCTCGGCTTCTCTCCTCTTCGAGTGCCTCAAGGCATTTGTTCCATAGTTTTAAAGTTCTTGGCGATGGCCCCTGTAGAAATGCAGAATCGCCCTCATAAGATACGATATTGCGATAAACGAAATCTGAAACATTGATACTGCGACTCCACGGTCCGTCGATAAAAGCTGGTCTTTGATTCATTAGGTATTATAAGTACTTTTTGATTATAACGCTTACAAAGATACTACAATAATTCTCGCTCCACAAGAGGGCCTAAACTTCTCAAAATGTTTTATACCAATCATTTATAGTTATACGTTTTAAAATGTTTATTTTTTAATTATTATAAAATATCAAACTCTTCGGCTCCGTCCGGTCCACTTCCCGCGGACGAATGATTCAGCGTAGATTATGTTTAAACATCTTTCTTTCATTATAAGAATCTGTTTTCTATTACGGGAATGTTTTCTTACATTCGCGTCCGATGATAAGAATTTCAAGCAATTCAGACAGGCAGATACCTGCGCCACCTTTCAGAGCATTAATAGCGGTTTGTCTGACGGTGCTAAGCCCCTTACTTCTACCCGAGAGGCTCTCGGCACAAGAATCCGACAGCATAGGAATAGCAGACAAGACACCTCAAGAGGCTAGAGGACAAGGTCGGCCACAGAAACACAACGCAATACGCAAGAATGGACTGTCATTCGGCCCTCTGCCGATCATATCATACGATGCTATGAAAGGTGCACATCTCGGCGCAATGCTTCACATATACGATTTCGGTGACGGCAAATCATACCCAGACCCGATATGCAGTTGGTATGCAGAAGCCTCCGTATACACAGGTGGCAGCCAGACATATGTAGCCTCATTTGACTCCGGGTCGCTATTCGGAGATATACGCATTGACGCTGCTGCAAGCTACAGCAGAGACAACGCCATGGAATTCTTCGGATACAACGGCAGCCAAAGCATATACGACAGAAGCAGGTCCAATACCTTCTACAGATTCTCACGATCTACGCTTGACATCAAAGCCGATGTAAGTGGACGTATCGCAGGACATCTGCACTGGGATGCAGGCTACCACTTCAACCTTTTCGGTGTCAGTCCGTACGCCAAAGAAGAGAAATCCCTGTTCGGTCAATATCTGAAGTGGGGCATCATCGCCTCTGACGGCAATTTCGTATCATCAGCCATACGGACAGGGCTGACATACGACAGTCGCAACCACAAAGGTGTACCGGACAAAGGAATATATGCAGACGCCCATATAATAGGTGCTGCAAATGCAATAGGATCTACAGATAATTATCTTAAATACAACCTCACATGGAGGCAGTTCGTGCCACTATGGAAAGGCGTCATCCTCGCCTATAGGATAGACTGGCATTCCTTCATCGGCAAGGCTCCCTGGTATGCCATACCTTTCTATACACCCGCAGGCCCAATCTACGACAATAGCGCGATTGGAGGTTACCGCACAGTACGCGGCCTGCTGTACAACAGAGTTCTCGGTCCGGGAACAGGACTCGCAAATATAGAGCTGAGATGGAAATTAGCGGAATTTACCTTCTGGAGACAGAACATCGCACTGATGTTCAGCGGGTTTACCGACGGTGTGAAAGTATTCTACGAATACGACACAGACAACCGAACAGGGGCAGACCCGGAGTTATATGAGACACTCACAGACCGAAACTCCAAAGACAGGTTGCACGTCTCGTTAGGAGGCAGCCTCAAGATCATCATCAACGCCAATTTCGTCCTCAACGTAGAATACGCACGATGCACGTCCCGCGAGGACGGAGGTGGAGTCCTGTACCTCAATACAGGATTCTATTTTTGATTATTTCTTCAGACTACCGGTAAATGACGTGGGGACAGAGCCGAAGACAAGAGACACATTAAGTACGTCTCCGGACACCGTACCCTTAAGCCCTCTCACCATGAAACGGTCGTAAGGTACTTCCCCCGCGAGAGGTACAATTCCGTCTCCAGAGAAACTTACAATTCCGTCCTTCTCAGTAAAGGCGATATCGGGAATGGTAACAGTCACTTCCGGCATCTGAGGCACGAATTTAACTTTGTTCCATATTAGGTCAAGAGTCTTTGCGATATCATCGCCTATTACCTCGACATCGACCCCAGAAGTCTTATACTCTTGTCCTTGATAGGTCACGCTCATGTCTCCAGCATATATAATCTGCTGTGGGACTGCCGCCTTAAAGTCATTATTCTTGGCACATGAGACGACTGTGAAGGCCGCGTAAAGGAGCAGTACATTCTTTAATTTCCACATATATTTCATATCATTATCATATTTCCAATCAAAAGGTCTGAAGATAGGCTTGATATCAACAGACTTGGAGTCCATATCACTATCAACAGCCTAAAGCTCGACCCTAATACCAACATTAAAGCGCCGCGGCTTCCCTGTCTGAAAGAAAGAATTGCCGACAGACTTGAAGTAGAATGTAGAGTAGTTTTGGTCTGCTATATTAAGGCAATTGGCATAAAGCTCAGATTTTGGGAGCTTTACCCTTATCCCTGCACCGAGAAGGCAATACGGATTCTGACTTATGTTCCCAGCTTCATTCCATACGATGTCTCCAATCATATTCATATCAGCATCAAGTACAACTTCCCTCACCACCCTTGAAGAGATCCGAAATGCATACTCCGCCCTTACATAAGCCTTGGATGAGGGGGTATACGGAATCCTGTTGCCAGAGTAGTCATACCTCCCGTCATTGTAACTAACGAATACCGCATCCAAGAGACTTCCTCCTGCAGAAAAAATGAAAGGGCCTCTCTTCCAGAGAGCAGAGGCTTCTATACCCATACTCCTTGAGCTGCCTGCATTTGCCATCATTCGCCCTGTCCCCTTGTCATAAGGGAAGACTGTAATCTGCTGGTTTCTGCAAGTGACAAGATAAGCCGACAAGGATGCTTCAATACGATGTCTTCCAGTGATTATCTTTCCACGTCCGCCGATTTCAAAATTCATACTAACCTCTGGCTTGTATTCCGTCTTTGCCGCATCTATATCCCCAGTCCAGTCTGGAGTCACGCCAAGCTTGCGCATCATTCCCACTGTCATTCTATTCTGCAAGATGTCAGAAAATATCTGAGTATTGAATCCTCCGGAGCGGAAACCCCTTGACACAGTCCCGAAAATAATGGCATTGCCCTTCTCCGAAGAACACAGGGAATATGAAGCGGAAAACCTTGGAAGCAAGGTGAAATGCCCACCCTTCAATCTGCCGACATATTTCTCATGATACGGAAGATAGTCTTTCATAAAAGGCGAGACTATAAAGCTAAAGTCTGCACGTGAATCATAGCCCATCACATTCCTCTCATAATCAGCCCTAAGTCCTACCGTAAGTCTCCACCGTGAAAGAGAAAACACCGACTCATGGAACAATGCTGCATTATAAGCCATTATGTCAAAATCACTTGATATAGGAAATGCAGTCTCCGCTATATCGAGACGTCCGATTTCTTCAGGAATAGCTGAATTGGCATTGTCTTCTATCAAAGAGCTGATACCGTCTTCAAGGAATCTAACTGGAGCAGACACACCGTTGTATTTCACCAAGGCAAATGCCCCCGTCTGCCACTTCCAAATGCCTGAATCACTCAGCGGCCTGAGTACAATTTCTTGAGTAAGGGCAGCCTGATTCTGGATCTGTTGAAGGGTAAACATAGACTCAGGCGTGAAATCATTGTCAAGGCGAAGCTTGTCATAAAGCAACTGTATCCCAGACACTGACACAAACTCAAATTTGCCTGCCAGAAGAGTTGCCTTGAGTCCATCAGTCAATGAAACCCTCCTGTACTCGCATGGGTCATTGTACATTACAGGCATGAGGATGCCGTCTTCAAGCCACCGTCTGTAGGGATATCCACCTTGACATGTATGAGAGAAAGAAAAGGTATTGTCTATGGCAGCCCTTCCAGCCATGCCGGCATACCGTACTCTAAACACGGCAGAATTAGAGGCATCGGCATCCGAGCCATCGTATTCGTTGGTATAGAAGCCTCCGTCACGCCTAAATGCCAATGTCACCCCCAATGACTTGCGATATACTGATGCTTTCAATGCATACGAAGCTAAACTCCCGTACTCGGCAGAGAACCTTGCACCCTGATAATTTTCTGGAGAGAGAGTTCTTACGGAGATAAGCCCTGAAAGAGAATTACGCCCGAATAGTGTGCCCTGAGGGCCAGAGAGCACATCTACAGCCCGTATATCCGCAAATAGAAAATCATAATTGTCCTTATCTACCACTGGCACATCATCAATATACAAAGCGACCGAAGGATCACCTATCCTGGACCCAAAGCCTCTCATGTATATAGAAGATGTCATTGCGGAGCCATAATCCGGAACATACAAGCCCGGAACCACCGCACTAAGATCTTTAGGCGAAGTTATCCCGCTTGTCTCAATACTTGCGAGTCTTACTGAAGATATGAAATGCGGAGTATCATCCCTCGTGCCCTCAAGTTTAAAGGAAGACTCTATCAAAGAACCTGACAAGGTATCAATGGGCTGCGACAATCCAGCCAACACCATGCAAACAGCTATCTGTCCTAACATAATCAAGCAAAGTTAGGATTTTTTTCAATGAAAACCACTGTCTGAGATGGGTCGATGATAGATTCAGGCTTTCAAGCTGCAATGAAGCAGCGTTACAACTCAACTATAGAGCGTGATGCATACGTATCACTACGACGTCCAATATTGAATGACATAGAGAACGTCAGGTCTACCTTTGCCTGCTTGTAAGGATAATACGGGATTACCCCACCCTTGGAGATATTGGTAAATATACTGTCCGTTCCAAGGAAGAAACTGAATCCTCCTGTATGAAATCCCATAACCGCACCGAACGAAGAACCAGTCGAACCAATACCGTAATTGGCACCGAGGCTGAACCACCTTGTGGGCTTCAAGTTGGCATAGAGCCGTCCTTCCGCATAAGTATAGGGACCGTTGAACACAGTAGAGCTCAAAATGCCGGCCGTAAGGCCATGGTAGAAAGGCATCTCGTATTCCGCTCCTATATTCATTGTCATCGCAAGCATCCTAAGTTTTGTAGCATCTGTTGACTTACGGTGGAAATTAATCATGTCAGAAAGGTCATCTCCAAGATCCTTGAACTGCTTGCCTATAGAATTATCGCTCCCCTCATCAAAAGATATATCGTCGAATCCGTCAAACATCCATGCCTTCTCACCAGTATCAGCCACAATAGTTCCATTCCAGGACATGAACCCTATATCATTGAAAGCAAACGAGGCCCTAAGTCCTGGAATCACCTGCACGGCCGCTCCGATGTCTATTGCTCCACCCATGCTGAGATTGGATGTCATTTCTGAGGGAGAAAAAACGTCTTTCGTATCTATACTGTCAAAATCGATAACATCAGCATCTTCTGGACTATCAAATTCTTTTCCAGATTCTCCGCGAGTTTTAATATCAAGTCCCGGCACAGAAACCTGCATAGAACCTTTAGACTGTATTGCCCATTGGTCTCCAGACATCGTAACCTTCATTTTGTCCACGCGGATATCGGCATCTATAATGCCAACAAGGAATTTAGCCCTTACTCCTATATCCACAAGATCAGCTATTCTGTGTGAATATCCGAGGGCAAATTCCATTCGTCCTGTAGCGGACGCTGCAAGATTAGAGATATCATAGACCTGTGACTTGCCGACATTCTTCATGAACGAGAAGAGAGAATATGGTAGGTTGGCTCTGACATCCACCTTGGTATTGATATCAAATGTCCAGAAAGAATTTTTGCCGCCTATCCCGATAGACAACATATTGACATTTTCCCTGGCAAAAATCTTATTATTGTCTCGGAGTTTGCCAAGGAACTGGTCTGCAGACACACTCTCGTTCATGAAAGTAGTCAAGCCATCTCCATACGGGTAAAGGAACATGTCAACCCCGAGATTGGAATTGACTCCAAGGGAAAGATTACCGATACCCGGAATCGCAAAATAGCTTCTCTGAGGTCTGAATGCGGGATTGAATTCATGTCTGAAATTGTAGCCCTCCATGAAATATGCAGACTTGAGTCCCTGCGCATTCGCACCCACAGTCAAGGATATTACTGCCGCGGCGGTCAAGATTCTCTTCTTCATTTTGTCTTTATAGTTAGATTAGAGTTGTATATCTGCAGAAGCAACAAGTCTCAACGACATATCCTTGAATCTTATTCCCTGATTTTCGTTGAGAGGCTGCCCCTCAAAACCGCTGTCAGGCCCCGTAGCACGGATACGAAGCCTTATCCCGTCAAGCCTTTTCATGGCATGCTCCCCACATTTTATCACGGCATGCACGGGATTTGAAGACGGACGGTCAACAGAACCGGAGGAAATGTCCGCGTCCATCTCTACATCCACATCAGTCATGACCGTTCCAGTTGTATCTATGGCTTCTGCAGTCACACCAAGCCTCAGAGGTGTAGAATTTTCCATATTGAAGTCTATAAAAGCCTCCTGCATAGATATTTGAGTATTCTCATCCGACAGACTAAGGTCAGAGTTCCATCCGTCAATGTCATAATTATATTCAATCATGAGATCCTTACCGAATGAAAGCGGTGCCATTGCCTCATACGAATACGTCACTCTGTTGCCGGAGGTGCCTATCTTAACGGTGAAATACTCTTCAGCCGGGGAGACAGCGATGTCTGCAATCTCGATATAAGACAGGGGCTTTCTGAAAAGTCTTGGAAGAGAAGGCAGTGTTATGCCGGCAAATCCGTCTGGGACATCTTCTCCAGTCGCAGATATATAGTATCTGCTATTGGATGGGACTATATTTATAGGCTTAGAAGCGTCAGCCGATCCATCATCCCCTATATGGACACTCTCGGTAGCTCCTCCTTCAGACACGGCACGGACATCAGCATTGAATGTCATTGCGACAGAAGATGAATTGTCAGCAATCAAAGATAGAGAAGGATTGTACAGGTCAAGCACAATATCCTCATTCTTAAGGAAATCCGGAAGATCTCCGACACTAACTCTCTGGTTCGGCACGTTGATACTGGGATCTGCCTTTACAGTGATGTTAGAAATATTGAGGACAGGAATCGAAAGGCTGATATCCAAAGATACAGATTGTGGTATATCCCCAACATATTTGCCAAATGACGAAATATCAGAGGAAACGGTAAATGCAGACAGCCTAACAACATCATCAATATAGATCTTATGCGACTGGGGCAGAAAACCTTGTCCCGTGGGAATCTTGGAAAAATCTATTCCTGTCACCTGCATTGACACAGTCTTAGTCGCACTGACAAAATCTATATTATCGAAAGAGAGCACGTTGGCATTCCTGTCGAAAGCCCTGTATTCACCGCTAATATCCCCGAACTTGAGATATTTAGGGAAAGAAAGCGAGAGCCCACTAACAGATGTCTTTCCTGCATTTGCACTGAATGATACCGTAAGAACAGCAGATGCATCTACTGATTTAACGTCCTCTATAAGAGCACTTACGGGTTGGTCCACATTGACTGGAGTAGTAACCGACTTGAACGACTTGGTATATACCACTCCGGTGGGAATGGGATATGCCGAGATGTCTGATCCAGCAGCTCCAGGAATGATAGAAGCTATGATATCACTTCTTTCATAAGTCGCCTCAAACCCACCATTTTCGATAAGCGGCCTATCGATTGTGAATGAGGGAATATCAAAAGACGAACTCTGCCCACTTCCTGATACAGAGAAATAATAATTACCTGCCGGGTCTGTCTTAAGAGCAGTTCCCTCTTCTATATCAAAGATATCCGATACAGAGATAAGTTCAGTACTGCCGAGAGGCGCGCTCATGTCTCCATCGAAATGAATGCTCGTATTTATATCCTTTGAAAGGTCATAGTCTTGATTTATACAGGAAGACAAGATCGCAAGAGCAGAAACCGACAAAAAGACACAAGCGATGTAGAAGTAATACCTCTTAGTCATATTTATTAGTTGTAATTTGCTCAAAAATAAAACTTTAGTATTAAAATACAAAAAAAGGTTAGGTGATTTTCGCAAATGACCTAACCTTCATATAAAACGAACTTAACAAATAGACATAAAAACCTTATTTTGTCTTATGCAAAGTTATAGCAATAAAACGTTAACTGCAAATTTTTTTCTATAAATTTTTAACAAATTCATTTCAGACGATTACAGATTTTTCTAATTTAACGTTTGAGTTATCAAATAAAGATCACTCTATCACAGCCTTTAGCATTATTCTTCCTCTTTAGCATTATTCTTCCTCTTTCCTATATTGTCTTTAGGTCCAGACTAATAAAGACAAGCACCGTGGTAATCGTTTTGAGTCAGACATTCTCTCTCGGCGACATCTGCCACCAGGAAGTATCATCACTTCCTTACGCCCGCACGTGTCACTGCTACCACCACGCGGTTGAGATGGTTAGCAGAGACGCCATACGATATTGAGCATACTTACAGCAAAGTCACTCGTTGCGGTACTGAGAAGGGGTCATCCCGGTATGTGCCTTGAAAAACTTGTAGAATACCGATTGGTTAGGGAAATTGAGTTTATTCACAATCTCTTTGATAGAGAGGTCAGAATATTTGAGAAGGTTCTTCGACTCAAGTATAACAAAGGCGTCTATCCACTCCGGTGCCGAACGCCCACTTACATTCTTAACAAGTTTGGAAAGATACTTGGGCGTAAGACACAACCTGGCCGCGTAGAATGCCATAGCTCGCTCTGAAGTATGATAGTCAGTCACAAGACGAAGGAACTGATCATAGATATACTTTGCCTTGGCCGAAGGAGCATGAGGTTTGTGCTCAGCCTCAGTTAGACGACTTGTCCAGATCGTCCCGAGTACATATGACACCGATGAGACAAGCGCTCCGACAGCCTCTTTCTTGTTGTACACATTGCTGGAAAGAAGCTCCGACCCAAGGTCAAGATATTTACCACAAAGCTCCCTCTCAGCATGATTGAGCATTATACAAGGATTGTCCATAAGAGCCACACTCTCGTTGAAGAGCTTGTTGAAATCGAACCTAACACTCGACATGAAGTTCTTCGACATGGCAACTATGATGAAATGAAAATCCTTGTTGGCCGTACCCGAGACGCGGATTATATTACCCGGGACATTGAATACCAATGAATTGGCCGAAATCTGGAAAGAATCCAGATTAACATCGAGGCGTATCTTACCTTTGATACAGAATATTATTATGTATCCGTCGAATCTGAAAGGATATTGAAAGACCCTTAGTTCCCTATCATATTTGAGATCCGCTATTAGAAGATCCTCACCGAGACCGGTGCCCGGCATGTCGGGAAAAAGTTCCTTGAACCTCTTGATGCTTATATTGTGCAGAACTTCACCTTGCTTCATCATAATTGATTTGAAACATTCACGCAAATATAGTGCAAGTTATATGTTAAGCAACAAGGTTGTTTGCGTGCTCTTCCAAGACGCAGCCTATATTTGCAAAAGACAAATATAGCATAAATTCACAAAATATCGTTTTTTACCTCTTTTATACCAATAAAAGTTCCATGAGAATATTCCAAAAGGCGAATATGGCAACTTTTTTGCATATTGAGCGCGACGTTGAACTTATGATTTTTATGACTTTTTTTTACAAAATGTCTTCCGCAATCATACTCTGTCTTTCGATTGCGACCGCACTTCAGGCTCAGACGAGGCTTACTCTTGACGAATGCCGAGACATGGCAGTCAAGAACAGCAAGACTTTGGAGCAGGCGCGTACATCCGTTGAGATGGCAGGCTATGACCGCAAGATAGCAAGGGCCAACTACTATCCCAACATCAGTGCCACTGGGGCATATCTGTACAACGAGAAAGATCTGTCCCTAATAAGCGATAGGATGTCTGCAGCTTTGACTGGGGCAGGCCCCGCGATACACAGTGCCGTTACAGGCAAACTCACTGAGATAACGCAGGCGATACAACAGCTTCCAGGAGGAGCCGAGATTCTTCAGAGCCCGATTTTCCAGGCAATTGCCGCTGAAGTAGCAAAAGGCGACTTGTCATCAGCAATCTCCAAGATAGGCAACGAGATAAACGATGCCTTCCAGCTCGAGGTCAACAATGTCTTTGTAGGGGCTGTATCCCTGCAGCAGCCTATTTTCGTGGGAGGAAAGATCATAAATGCCAACAAGATCGCGAAATTGGCCGAAGACCTTTCAAAATCCAGATACGACCAAGAATATCAAGATCTCATAGTAAAGGTAGATGAAGCCTACTGGCAGGTCGTCTCCATATCAAACAAGAAAAAGTTGGCGGAGAATTTCTCCGATCTGCTTAGCAAGATGCAGCGAGATGTTGATATCTCTGTCAAAGCAGGCGTTGCCACCAAGTCAGACGCACTCTCCATCAAGGTAAAGTCCAATGAGGCTGATATGATGAAAACCAAAGCCACAAACGGACTTACGTTAGCCAAGATGCTACTATGCAAGGAGATAGGCATAGATCTCAACAGTGACATAACACTCGCTGACGAGGGGCTTGATGCCGTTCCTACTCCGCAGATGTCCCCAAAGAAGGATATGGAGCAGATATTTGAAGACAGACCCGAGACAAGAAGTCTCAGCCTTGCTACAGACATTTACGCCAAGAAAGTCAGAATCGAAAGAGCCGACATGATGCCTAAAGTCGCTCTCACCGCTAATTACCTAATGTCCAACCCAAGCAGTTTCCACGGATTCGACAATGTATGGGGTGGGATGTTTAGTGTCGGTGTCGCTATCAACATACCCATTTTCCACGGGTTCGAGGCCTTGCAGAAGACCCGCAAGGCAAAAGCCGAAGCTACCATATACAGAAGCCGCCTCGAAGATGCGAAGGAGATGATAAACCTTCAGGTCACACAGCTCCGCAAGCAACTTGATGAGGCTCTTGAGAAGGTAGAGATGGCTGAGAACAATCTTGCAAGTGCAGAGGAGAATCTCCGCACCGCATCCATAGGGTTTGAGGCTGGAGTCGTCACCGCCAACACGGCCCTCGCAGCCCATACAGCCTGGCTTCAGGCTCATTCAGAATATATTGATGCAGGCATAGAACTACAGATGACCCATGTCAATCTGCAGAAGGCCGAAGGAAACTATATCACTACAGCAGACAATGGAAAACAACAACAGTAGATCTTACAATCTTATCATAGGGGTTATCGCCCTTATCGTCATCATCCTAGCAATAGCGGTAGCAGGGTATTTCGTATCACGGCCCAGGCCACTCGTCATACAAGGCGAGGCTGAAGCTACAGAATACAGAGTTTCAGGCAAGGTCCCCGGACGTATCGAGACCCTGTTTGTCAAGGAAGGTGATACTGTACACAAAGGAGATACCGTGGTCTTCATAGATTCTCCCGAAGTAAGGGCAAAGCTTGAGCAGGTAACAGCCCTGAGGGATGCCGCCTCGGCACAGAACGCCAAAGCTATCAACGGTGCCAGAAAAGAGCAGATCACAGGTGCATACGAACTTTGGCAGAAAGCTCTTGTCGCCGAGAATGTGATGAAGAAATCTTACGACAGAATGAAGAGCCTTTATGACCAAAACGTAGTTTCTGCACAGAAATTCGATGAGGTAGAGGCGCAGTACAATGCAGCTGTAGCTACAACCAAGGCTGCACGAAGCCAGTACGATATGGCAGTCAATGGAGCCAGAGCCGAGGACAAGGCTGCAGCCGCAGCACTAGTCAAGCAGGCAGAAGGCGCTCTGAGTGAAGTAAACTCATACCTTTCCGAGCTTTATCTTACTGCCCCCGCTTCAGGCATAATATCCGCCACATTCCCAAAACAGGGAGAGCTCGTGGGCCAAGGTTCGCCCATAATGACTGTGACAGACTTAGATGACGTGTGGTTCACATTCAACGTAAGGGAAGACTATCTGCACGGCCTCCGTCAGGGAGATGTTATAACAGTAAAGATACCGGCACTCGACAACATCGAATGTCAGGCAGAGGTTACATATCTGGCAGTCAGAGAGTCATACGCCACCTGGAAAGCCACGAAGGAGTCTGGAATGTATGATGCTAAGACATTTGAGGTGAGAGCTGTACCCGAAAGTCCTGTAGACGGGCTCAGGCCCGGGATGACAGCCATAGTCAGCGGACGGGAGAGATAAGATGAGTGTCTGGCATGACATAAGTGCGGTTGTCCGGCGCGAGTTGAGGATAATGCGCAACAGGCCTATCTACCTACTTGGTTCGGTAGTTACTGTGGCTTTCTGTGCAGTTTTTTTCCTCACATTTCTACGAGACGGAATGCCGCACGATCTACCAATCGGAATTGTTGACTATGACAATTCTTCACTGTCAAGGAATTTCCGGAGGCAGCTCGATGCCACCCAGTTAGGGCGTTGCATAAGGTACGAAAGCTTCGAAGAGGCAAGGGAAGAGATGCAGAGCGGCAACTTGACCGCAATATGCGTCATACCTAAAGGTATGTATGCTGATGTTCAGTCAGGCAGAAGACCAACATTTACATATTATCTCAACGGCCTGTATTTCGTAGGAGGAGCACTATCCTACAAGAACATCCTCACCATGATCAATCTTGCCGATGGTGCAGTACAACGTGAGGTCTTGAGAGCCAAAGGATTGAACGAGGATGCTATCATGGGACGGATTCAGCCTGTCCAGGTTGATATTCACCAGATAGGCAACCCTTACACCAACTACGGATACTATCTGACAAATATTTTCCTGCCAGGAATCCTCGAGGTTTGTGTTATAATGATCATGATCTACAGTCTCGGGGCCGAGTTGAAATACGGTACATCAAGACACTTGCTTCATACAGCAGGAGAATCCATGACAAAAGCCTTAGCTGGCAAGATGACCGTGTATACAGTCTTATTTTCCGTATTAGGACTTATAATAGTCCTGCTACTTTATGACTGGATGCATTTCCCCATCAACGGTTCAATCTGGAACATGGGTCTTGCCATAGTACTGTTAGTACTTGCAAGCGAGGGGGTTGCAATCTTTCTTATAGGGCTGCTTCCAGTACCGAGACTTGCTCTGAGTATAGGTGCACTATACTCAGTCATGGCTTTCTCGATGTCCGGATTTACCCTCCCTGTGGAGACCATGCCACCTTATATTCAGGGACTTGCAGCGGCTTTCCCTCTAAGACACTATTTCATGTTCTATTCAAGGGAAGTCATATTCGGCACCGGCTTTGCTGGATGGTGGCAGGAAACCATTCACCTGCTAATATTTCTGCTGTTGCCTCTTGCAGTAATGTATAGGCTCAAGAAGGCATACATACTTCAGAATTTTCCCAAGAAATGAAGACTGACAGCTATATACGGTCCTGGATAAAGGACTACAGGGATATTCTCCGCCACGAACTGAAGCTTATATTCAGTGACACCGGAGTAATGATCATATTCTTCCTCGCGGGACTTGCCTATCCTCTGCTTTACAATATAATGTACCTCAATGGTATCCTAAGTGATACCCCTATTGCAGTCGTGGACAATTCAGACTGCAGCGATAGCAGAAGATACATACGGGAAGTGGATGCGACCCGTGAATGCGAGATCAAGTATCACTGCACCGATATGGATGAAGCTGAGAGGCTAATGAAAGAAGGAAAGGTGCACGGCATACTTTATTTCCCAGAGGACTATGGTGACAAACTTGCCCGTTTGGAGACCGCCACGGTATCAATGTATGCGGATATGAGCAGTTTCCTTTATTACAAGAATGTGCTCATGGCCACCAATATGGTGATGCTGAACGAGGTTGGCAGCATTCAGATGGAGCGCTATGCAGCGGCCGGATTTACGGGACAGGAAGCGGCACAGCTCATACAAGCTATCCCCTATGAGGAGAACAACCCATACAATAGGGCTTTCTCATATGAATATTTCCTTATCTCGGCCATCCTGCTTGTCATTGTACAGCAGACCCTCTTCTATGGGATGTCTCTTCTCGTCGGCACAGCAAGGGAAGAGAACAGGAGTTTCGCCACACTTCCGGACACGATAGAGGAGCACGGAGTCTGTCGCGTTGTACTTGCGAGGGGGACAGCCTATTGGCTAATCTACATGGCCATATCTATATATATAGCATGCATCGTTCCTGCTCTCTTCGGTATTCCACAACGGGGACAATTCATGGACATTATCCTCCTGCTTCTATTCTTTGTCACGGATTGCGTTATGTTTTCATTCACATGGAGCACATTCATAACACGCAGAGAATCTGTATTCCTTCTCTTTCTAGTGATGTCTCCCGTATGCCTTTTCCTGACAGGATTTTCTTGGCCGAAAGAGGCTTTCCCCGGATTCTGGAGATATTTCTCATATATATTTCCAACCACATTCGGTGCGAGGGGCTTTATCAATCTCAGTACTGCCGGTGGAGACTTATGGACAGCACACAAAGAGCTTACAGCGATGACGATTCAGACAATTGTGTATTTCGGGACTTCATGCATAGCGATCTATGCCGAGAACTGGATAGTCAAGAACAGAATCCATTTCAACAGGCTGAAGATACGGATTGCCGAGAAAGCCGGATTTGACATTGATGAAGACAGAAAAATAATTGCCGGGACAAAAGAAGACAAATAGCCAAATAGCCGTAGCTCTCGATAGAAAAGATACTGACGGTATTTGAAAAGCTATCCGATTTTATTAAATTTGAAATTATTCTAAAATAAACGCAAAATTGATATGAAAAAGTACGTATGCAACATCTGCGGATATGTGTATGACCCCTCAGTCGGTGATCCTGACAACGGAATCGCACCTGGGACAGCATTTGAGGATCTTCCAGACGATTGGGTATGCCCCCTTTGTGGAGTAGGCAAGGAAGATTTCTCCCCTGTTGAAGAATAAGACTAAGAAGAGAAGAAGTCTAAAAAGGAAGAGTTTACAAAGCTTGCAGGTCAAATTATGGCAAGCCTTGACTCTTGAGTCAACCTATACAAAGCGAAAGGCCGAATGAAAGTAATATACTTTCTGACGGCCTTTCGTTGTCTGACCTTTATCTAATCTTTATTAAGATAAAAATCGTTTTCTGCATTTTTTTTATTATATTTGGCTAACGCTGAATTATGATACGACTCTGTGATGTTCTCGAACAAGTTCGGCACATTGCTCCCGAGTCTAAGCTTTAGTTGACTTTGTCGGACATATAGACAGGGAATTTCATGAAATATTCGGGCCAAGGCCGCTTACACGCAAACATTTATCTGATCAAAAGCAAGGAACTATGCCATTTACACCAACCATGGTTCGCGAGAAACTGAATAAGTTCTTTGGATTCTCCTCCTTCAAGGGCGATCAGGAGAAGATAATAATGAACCTGCTTGCCGGCAATGACACTTTTGTCATCATGCCGACCGGTGGAGGCAAGTCATTGTGCTACCAACTTCCGGCGTTGCTTTTGCCCGGGACAGCAATAGTCGTATCCCCGCTTATAGCACTGATGAAGAATCAGGTGGATGCAATCCGAGGCTTTGTGTCAGGCAACGGAAGCATAGCCCATTTTCTCAACTCATCGCTCAATAAGGCTCAGCTTGCCGAAGTCCGCGATGACCTTGCAAGTGGGAAGACCAAGCTTTTGTATGTCGCCCCGGAGAGTCTCACTAAAGAGGATAACATATCAATTCTTAGGGATATCCACATATCATTCTACGCAGTTGACGAAGCTCATTGCATCTCGGATTGGGGGCACGACTTCAGACCAGAATACAGGAGGATCAGACCGATTGCAGACGAGATCGGCAAAGCCCCTATCATAGCCCTGACAGCTACAGCAACCCCCAAGGTCCAGAATGACATCATCAAGAATCTCGGCATCAGAGACGCATGTGTATTCAAATCGTCATTCGACAGGCCCAATCTATATTACGAGATCAGGGACAAGATAGACCAGGACAAGGATATCATAAGATTCATCAAGCAGAATCCTGGCAAGTCAGGCATCATATACTGTCTCAGCCGCAAGAAAGTGGAAGAGCTTAACAACATACTTAGCATCAACGGCATCCGTTCTGTCCCATACCATGCCGGCATGGATGCCAAGATGAGGGCTGAGAATCAAGACAAGTTCCTAATGGAAGATGTGGACGTGATCGTTGCGACCATCGCTTTCGGTATGGGCATAGACAAGCCGGATGTCAGGTTTGTCATTCATTATGACCTTCCACGAAGTCTAGAAGGTTATTATCAAGAGACAGGAAGGGCAGGCAGAGACGGCAAAGACGCCATCTGCATAACTTATTACAGCTATAAAGACATTCGCAAGCTTGAGAAATTCCTTCAGGGAAAGCCCCTGTCAGAACAGGAGATAGGCAGGCAGCTTCTTGACGAGGCAGTAAACTATGCCGAGTCAGGAGAGTGCCGCCACAAACTCCTGCTTGCCTATTTCGGAGAAGATTACAAGGGTGAGAATTGCGGTTGCTGTGACAATTGCCGTAATCCGAGGCCGAAGTCTGATATCTCAGCAGACCTTACCGCACTGCTCAGCCTGGCAGATACAATAGGCGGCAAGTTCAAGGCAACACATCTTGCGAGCATTCTTTCAGGAATCCTTACATCAAATATCAAGCTTTATGGACATGAGAAGCTTGCGATGTTCGGCAAAGGAAAGGACCACAGCCCGAAATACTGGGATATGATTGCCCACCATGCAACCATATCACACCTATTAGACAAGGACATAGAGAACTACGGGTTACTTGGCATCACAGAGGCAGGAAAGAGATTCCTCGCGTCCCCTTATCCTGTATTTGTAGCTACCCCAAGGACTTTTTCTGAGGCGACAGAAGAAGATCCAGATGACGAGCCTTCTGCACCGAGGTCATCTTCAGGCGGAGACATGGCATTACTCGCGATGCTCAAAGAATTGCGAAAAGACGAGGCCCACAGACTTCATCTGCAGCCTTGGATCATATTCAGTGACTCTTCACTCGAGGATATGTCCATACTCTATCCTGAGAATGTGGACGAGCTCAAGACATGTCAGGGAGTTGGGGAAGGGAAAGCGAAGAAATATGGGCGGCCATTCATGGATCTGATCCGCAAATACGTGGAAGAGAATGACATCGAGCGGCCAGTGGATTTCGTCGTCAAATCAATGCCCAACAAGTCCTCTGACAAGATCGCCTTGATACAGAGCATCGATAGACGTATGGATCTTGCTGATATTGCAGACAATCGCAATATGGATATAAACGAACTTATCCAATCCATTGAGGAGATTGTTGAGTTTGGAACTAGGCTCAATCTCGACTATTATATAGAGAACAACATAGATCCGGACGAAGTCGAGGACATCTACAATTATTTCAAGGAAGATGCAGAGTCTGACTCACTTGAAGATGCATTCAGAGAATTTGGAAACGACTACGACGAGACGGACATAAGACTCGTGCGCCTCAAATTCCTTTCGGAAGTGGCTAATTAGTCGCCATAGACATATCTCACCCCCTTAGCATGCAGAGATACCAGCCCTTCCACCCCGTAATATCGCGACATGTCTATTTTTTAGCCTCGCAGAGTTTGAAATTAAAGTGTGTTGTGTTACTTTTGCACGCAATTTGAAGCAGAGAAATTTCGGCCGAAGTGGCCAAACTGCTGACAATTCAGAAGTTTAATGAATAAAAACGCTATAATTATGAAGTTTTTAACTAATGACAAGTTGACTATTGTCGGTGCAGGCGGAATGATCGGGTCCAATATGGCCCAGACCGTAATGCTGTTGGGACTTACCCCGAACGTATGCCTTTATGACGTATACGAGCCGGGTCTTAGAGGAGTTGCTGCCGAGATGAACCACTGTGCGTTCGATGGTGCCAATATCACTTGGACAACTGACCCTGCAGTAGCATTCAAGGATGCAAAATACATCATATCATCAGGTGGTGCACCTCGCAAAGAGGGAATGACTCGCGAGGATCTTCTCAAAGGCAACTGCCAGATAGCAGAAGACTTCGGCAAGAATGTAAGGAAATATTGCCCTGACGTAAAGCACGTTGTAGTGATCTTCAACCCTGCTGACCTTACTGGTCTTGTAGTTCTCCTTCATTCAGGACTCAAGCCTTCACAGGTAACTACACTTGCAGCCCTTGACTCCACACGTCTCCAGACAGCTCTTGCAGAAGAGTTCGGAGTACAGCAGTGCAAAGTGACAGGTTGTCATACATACGGTGGCCACGGAGAGCAGATGGCAGTCTTCGCTTCCCAGGTTAAAATTGATGGCACACCTCTCTCAGAACTTCTCGGAACAAAGCTTTCCAAGGAAAGATTCGAGGAGATCAAGCATGACGTAATACAGGGTGGTGCTACCATCATCAAGCTCCGTGGACGTTCTTCATTCCAGAGCCCTGCCGTAAACGCAGTCAAGATGATTGAGGCCACAATGGGCGGCGAGAAATTCACATGGCCTGCAGGAACTTATGTCAACAACGATAAGTTCCACAACGTAATGATGGCTATGCCTACCGTAATGGACGAGACAGGTGTTCACTATGGTGAGATCCACGGTACAGCAGAAGAACTTGCTGCTTTGGATGCTTCTTACGCTCATCTCTGCAAGATGCGTGACGAGATCATTGACCTCGGTATCATCCCTGCAGTAAAAGACTGGAAGACATTGAATCCGAACCTTTAATCCACATGTCCTGGCATTTTGATTAGGACAAACTAAAAAAAGCCGTCCCTCTTGGACGGCTTTTTTTAGTTCAAAAGTTGCAAATAAATTTGTCACAAAAGATTGCGATGCCGAGATGGGTCTCTCGGAATCCCAAACAACATCCAAAATCATTACTTACTGCAATTTTCCTTTGAATGAACCTGTCACAGAATGAGGTGTCGCAGCATTATCATATAGAGTAAATTTGATCTCTGCATTCATATTCTCATCGCATGACACCACTTCAATCTCTCCGCTTACGATAGCCGACTTCGAGGTATAGTCGGATGTATAGTTACACCCCAGCCAAACGTCAGGCACATTATCTGACTTGACATGATATCCGGCAACACCAGACAGTTCAGGAACTATGTACTGATACCAAGGATACAAGGGATATTTACCGACAGGAAGCACTTTGTCTCCAGTATATTTGTCACTATCAATCAGAAGGAACAGATCCAGACAGTTAGCATAATTATTGTCGGCATATAGCTGCAGGTAAAGTTCCGTCCGTTTCTTGTCAACGTATCTTGTCGTGCCGTAATTGTAGTAATAAGCCTCAACAATATTAAGTTCGAGATTCTCTGTCAGAGAAGTCTCCGGAAGAGGGAGCTCGTCTGAAGGAGGCACCTCACTGGAGCCGTTCTCCACAAGGATATATCCTTCAAAATCAACGGTTAGCTTCGTGCCATCTTCATACACAAGTTCCCCGGAAATATTGTATTTGCCGAGAGCTCCTGTAGATACAATACTCAACTTGCCATCCTTTATAAGATCGACTCCGATCTCACCGTTTTTCTCCTGCTGTACGGCCACATAAGAATTGTAGGCCGCCTTGCCGCTCTCATCGAAGATGCCAGGGAAGAATTTGCCAGCTTCTGGAGCATCCGCATCACCCGCTGTATATTCACCTTCAGGAAGGGTAAGTTTAGTAAGATCGACCCCACTAGGTCCCCCGAGTGCAACATAGAGATGGGTCACCGGCCATTTGTCAGCCTCTCCGTTATAGCTGTATTCATTTGTAGAAAGGTCTAGGACATATACGGCGGTACCGTTACTTTCTCCCTGGAATTCACCTACAGCACTGAGAAATTTAGCTGACACAACCTCTGTCTCTTGCCCTCCTTTAGAAGGATCCTGACTGTTGTTATCTTTGTCGCAAGAGACATACAAGAATGCCGTCACAATAGTGGCAACGGCTAGGTAATAATGCTTCATAAGATATAATTATTTAAGTTCGTTACTTCGTGTGCAGCTTATGGCATATCAGTCCCATCAGCTACTGTATGTGCTGAGATAGTCACAGCGAACTTCGTCTCAACTTATTTGACAAATTTAGAATTTTTTCTCTAATATCAAGCCAAAAAGAAACAGAAGCTATGTATATTTGCGAATAAAAACGAGTAAAAAACCTCAAACCAAGATGCAAGAAACACAGCACGCAATGCCCAGCAACATTAAGGATGTTGCTCCACGGCTCATGAATGACAGCCCCTTAGCAAGATGGACTGTACTTATCCTTATCGCCCTTATGATGTTCTTCGGATACATGTTCGTAGACGTCATGTCTCCGCTAAAGTCACTTATAGAACAGAGCCGTGGCTGGGACAGCACAGTATTCGGCACATACGCCGCATCAGAATATTTTCTTAATGTATTCTGCTTCTTCCTAATCTTCGCCGGGATCATACTGGACAAGATGGGAACCCGGTTCACAGGCCTGCTGTCTGCTTCTCTCATGGTTGGCGGTGCTGCAATCAAATATATAGGAATAAGCGACTGGTTTCAGGCCACTGCCCTTTGCGGATGGCTTGATAGCTGGTGGGTAGCCCTTCCTGGAAGTGCCAAGATGGCATGCCTTGGATTTATGGTCTTTGGCTGCGGCTGCGAGATGGCTGGTACCACGGTATCCAAAGCCATAGCCAAATGGTTCAAGGGCAAGGAGATGGCACTTGCAATGGGACTTGAGATGGCTATCGCACGACTCGGCGTCTTCGCTGTCATGTGGATCTCCCCTATGATCGCAGCCAAGTTCGACGGTTCTGTTGTAGCTCCTGTCGGATTCTGCACGGTTCTCCTTATCGTAGGACTGCTTTTCTTCCTCATATTCACGTTCATGGACAGGAAATTCGACTCAGAGCTTGTAAGTGCCGGCCTAATGGCAAGTGAGAAGTCACCTGAGGACGAGTTCCATATAAGCGATCTAGGCAAAATCTTCAGCAGCAAAATGTTCTGGATTGTAGCCCTTCTGTGTGTTCTTTATTACAGTGCCATCTTCCCTTTCCAAAGATATGCTCCCAACTACCTTGAAGTGACCCTCGGTATTAGCGCAGAACAAGCATCTCGCCTCTTCAGTTGCTTCCCTATATTGGCAATGGTACTTACCCCGTTCCTCGGGCTTTTCCTCGATTTCAAAGGCAAAGGAGCTTCCATGCTCATGACCGGTGCGGTGATCATGATATGCTGCCACCTCGGCTTCGCATTCCTCCTCCCCTTATTCCCGAGCAAGGCACTTGCCATCTTACTCATTGTCACATTGGGAGTATCATTCTCATTGGTTCCGGCTGCTTTGTGGCCTTCTGTGCCTAAGATCATTGATGACAAGATACTTGGCTCCGCATACTGCCTTATCTTTTGGGTTCAGAACATAGGCCTCTGCCTTGTACCTCTTCTTATAGGATTCGCACTTCAGGAGAGTGGCGGTTACACCCTGCCTATGATCATATTCTCCTCATTCGGAGTTCTTGCATTCTTCCTCTCAATCCTTCTAAAGATTGAAGACAAGAAGAAGGGTTACGGCCTTGAGCTTCCCAATGTAAGGAACGAGAAGACAGAGGAAGCATTCGAGGAAGACATGGCAAAGGATGAAGAAATATAGTTGGATTGCACTTGCATGTCTGGTAGTACCCATGTTCGGGTCCTACTTCTTCGATGACATGTTTTCCTCTGTGTCCTACCTATTCAGCAACCCAGAGATGCTCGCATTGGGGTGGGACTCATCAGACTACGGCTTCTACGCAGGGGGATATTCATTCCTCTGCGTGTGGGGCGGTCTGGTAATCTGCGGAATGCTCCTTGACAAATGGGGTGTCCGGATCACGGGATCGATATTTACAGGGATGATGACTGCCGGTGCAGGCACTGTAACAGTAGCCATAACCTCAGGACTATCTCCACAAAATTCCCTCATACTGGCCTATACAGGCTGCATGCTCTTCGGGCTTGGCAGTGAGATTGCCGGAGTTGCCGTGACTCGGTCGATCGCCAAATGGTTCAGAGGGCGCAATATGGCCTTTGCAATGGGTCTCCAACTTGCAATAGCAAGGCTCGGAACGGCTCTTGCTCTGCTTCTATCTCCAGCTCTTATCGGAGCCAAAGCTACAGATGGAGCGTTCTATACCCTATCAGAGACAGCAAGACCGGCATTCGTAGGTCTTCTGTTACTTTTTGCTGGCACCGTAATGTGGGCCGTTTTCGTTGCGATGGATGCCAAGTTCGATGCCGAGAACATGACCTCGGAAAGACAAGACAAGAGGCAGGACAATGATTTCCGCTTCAGAGACATTTTCAGGGTTCTTGGCAACAAATTCTTCATAATGTCAGCACTACTGTGCGTATTCTTCTATTGCAGCATCATTTCATTCAAGAAATTCGCGACAGCCATACTCATACCTAGATTTGGACTGGACGTAGAGAGCGCAAGCATAATGGTGTCCCTAATACCCTTCTTTACAGTGGTATTCGCTCCTCTTTTCGGTTTCGTTGTAGATAAGACGGGAAAAGGAACAAGATGGATGATTGCAGGTTCAGCGCTTGTACTGATATCGCACTTGCTGATTGCATTTGCCCCGGCTGGGATAAGTGTCCTCGGATATCTTGCCATAGCCCTTCTCGGGATAGGCTACTCACTCGTGCCTGCAGCACTTTGGCCTACTGTACCTAAGATAATACCGGAGAAGAATCTCGGCACAGCCTATTCCATGATCTATTGGATCCAAAACATGGGAATGCTTGTGGTACCGATCATCGTCGGAAACATCTTCGACAAGACAAATGCCAATCCCTTAGGAGCAGCCATTCAAGCGGAATATGTATTCCTGACTCTTTGCACCCTCGCAGTAGCAACATCAGTTGTGCTGGCCAAGGCATCCGACAAGAATCCATCTCTTGGAATCGATGCGGCAGACACCAGACAGGCTAATTACTAAGCGTCGCTCAATAAGAATCTGGATAGCAGCTGAGCCTGCATCAGCATAGGCATAACATTGGGAATCAGATACAAAGACACCACGTCTTAGATATCATGATGTAGTATGGATGTTATACCAAGTTCTCGGTGCACAACCCTAACCTCCACATTGAAATTTGAGACAAGATGGGCAGCAAGATGTTGCGCACTATAGACTGATCTGTGCTGGCCTCCAGTACAGCCGAAGCATACCTGCAGATGAGTGAAGTGCCGCTCAATATAACGGAGGACATGTGCATCAACAATAGAATAGACGTTGTCCAAGAATTCCAGTATCTCACCGTCCTCTTCGAGAAAAGCCTCAACCTCTCGGTCAAGTCCTGTAAACTGCCGATAATACTCATACCTACCTGGATTGTTGATAGCACGACAGTCAAAGACATAGCCTCCTCCGTTGCCTGAGAGGTCGGGGGGTATTCCCTTCTTGTATGAGAAGCTGAATACTTCTACAATAAGCTTCTCCTTTTTGTCAGTAATCAAGTTATCAGGATCACATTGGTCAAGATTACTAACCTCGGTGGAATTTTCAGACTTGACTTTGTCCACCACGTCATCTACCGCGTTGACTTTGCCATCGAATTGGAGATTGGTCCGATCCGCTTGCTTACACATAAATTTGTCTTCCGGTTTGTCTACGGCATCCATATTGAATCGGCTCAGACCGGAAAGTCGTACAAGCAGGTCATTGAGGTAAGGATAAGACTCGAAAGGCCGAGAAAGAAGATGCCTGAGATTCTCCATTGCATACGGGACACTTTCTATGAAATGAGGCTTTCTCTCGAAATATCCCCGGAAGCCGTAAGCACCGAGAACCTGAAGCATACGGAACAGGACGAAGAGCCTAAGACGCTCTCTGAACTGTGTCTCATCAATATCCGGGTCGAACTTCGCAGCCTCCTCGATGTAGGACGTCAACATCTCTTCCCTTAAAGAGTCTGGATACCGGGCTCTCGCCTGATACACGAAAGAAGCCACGTCATAATAGACAGGACCTCTCCTTCCGCCCTGGAAATCGATGTAGTACAACTGTCCGCCTCTAACCATCACATTCCGGGACTGGAAATCCCTGTACATGAAAGTGTCACCGCTATCCTGCGTAAGATCAATTACAAGTCTGTCAAAATCTGACTGAAGGTAGACTTCGTCAAATTCAAGTCCAGACGCCTTGAGAAAACAGTATTTGAAATAATTAAGATCAAACATTACTGTACGGGCACAGAATGAGGGCTCCGGATAGCAGACTCCGAAATCAAGTCCTTGTGCGCCACGGAACTGTATAGATGGAAGCTCTCGCATCGCTCTAAGAAGCAAGGCTCTCTCTTCTTCGGAATAGACTCCCTTCTCCCGTCCTGAAGTAACAGCCTTATAAAGGGACATATCCCCGAGATCTTCCTGGATATAGCACAGGCTGGCATCGTCAACGGCCATAACCTCAGGCACTCTCAGGCCCATAACGAGAAAATGAGAGTCTATTGTACAGAAAGCCCTATTCTCTTCAAGACACTTGCCCTGCACACCTATGACTGAGGCTTCACCCTCAGCGCCATATATTCTGAAATAGCGTCTGTTGCTACCGGCAGAATCAAGTCTGGTCATGGCAACAGGATTACAGCCGGTATATCTCCGGTAAAGTCGTTCAAGAGCCTCGTTCATGAAATTTTGAGTTGTTAGGGTAAAGTTATACAAAAGATTGTGCATATACGTGGAATAATAAGTATTTTTGCGCGGTTACATACTAGTAGACAAATGACAAAAGAGATCGCATATTGCTCGGACAAGTACCAGTATACGATGGGAAAGTCTTTTTTGGAATGTGGAAATGCCGACATCACTGCAGTATTCAACATGTTCTACAGAAAAGCGCCTGAGAACAACAACTGGGCTGTCGTAAGTGGGACTGACGAGGTAATGGAGATGATCTCCTGTCTCGGCTCAATGCCCGAGGATTTCTATGAGAAATTCCTCCCTGGCGATGAGTATGCTGAGTTCCGCCATTACCTTGCAGGGATGAAATTTACCGGCAATGTATACGCGATGCGTGAAGGAGAGATAGCATTCCCAGGAGAGCCGATCATCACTGTACAGGCACCGCTTGTACAGGCACAAGTGCTTGAGACTCCTATGCTGTGCATCATGAACCACCAGATGGCCGTTGCTACCAAAGCATCACGCGTATGCAGGGCGACTGACAAGCCTGTAAGCGAATTCGGATCAAGAAGAGCACACGGACCGTGGGCGGCAGTATACGGAGCAAAAGCAGCGATAATAGCAGGTTGCGCAAGCACTTCCAACATACTCACCGGGATCATAGGCGGCATCCCGTCCACCGGGACAATGGCCCACAGCTTCGTCACTTCATACGGTTCGTCCGTTGAAGGCGAGCACAAGGCTTTCCTCGACTATATAAGGACACACAAAGGAGAAGGAATCATCCTACTTATAGATACATACGACACCCTCAAATGCGGAGTTCTCAACGCAATAAGGGCATTTCAAGAAGAAGGAATAGATGACAACTATCCTTACGGGTACGGGGTAAGGCTCGACAGCGGTGACCTGGCCTATCTTTCCACTGAAGTAAGGCGTATCCTCGACAAGCACGGCATGACCAAGTGCAAGATCTTCGCGACCAATTCTCTTGACGAATACCTTATCTCCGATCTCGAACGCCAGGGGGCCAAAATCGACTCTTACGGAGTAGGAGATGCCATAGCTACAAGCAAGGCAGCCCCGTGCTTCGGCAATGTGTACAAGCTGGTACAGATAGACAACACCCCGGTACTCAAGAAATCCGAGGACCGGGCGAAACTCATAAATCCGGGCTTCCAGATAACATACAGACTCACAAAGCACGATGAAGAGTTCGGTGAAATATACAAGGCCGACGTTACCTGTCTTAGGGGGGATTCTCTGAGCAAGAAGATAGAAGCCGGAGAGACGTTCACCATCTGCGATGAATTTGACAGATACAAGTGTAAGACATTCGAGGCTGGGACATACACTTTCAGGACATTGCAGTCTCTCTCAATGGCGGATGGAGTCCGCTGCATACCGGAGCCTACACTGAAAGAGAAGAAAGAGTTCTATGATGACACCCTCCGCCATTTCAGTCCCTCTGAAAGAAGGCTTATCAACCCGCACTACTACAAGGTTGACATATCAGATGACCTGTACAATCTGAAGAACATGATGATAGACAAGATAATGAAGGAGATCAATTCCTTTACAATAGACTAATACGATAGAGAGGCTGGACGATGCAAGAGATAGCGGCACATTCCATTGTACGATAAGGATATATGAAGATTCCATTGAGTAAATATGATTAACGATTCTATACTAGTAGTTGTGGACATGCTATATGACTTCATTGACGGAAGTCTCGCATGCATGGAAGCCGAGAAGGCCGTGGCCAACACTGCCGCTTTCATTGAGAAGACACGGAACGATGACCTTCCAATCATGTTCGTAAGAGACAGGCATCCGGCAAGCCACTGTTCGTTCAAAGAGAACGGAGGCACATGGAGCGTGCATTGCGTAAATGGGACACATGGAGCGGAGATCCACGAAAGGCTTGCAGGATACGCTGACGAGGACCTTATATTCGACAAAGGCTGCGATCCAAAGACAGAGCAGTATTCAGGAATAGATGCAGTGAATGCAGCAGGACAGACTTTGGAAGAGGTGGCCGCAATGCTAGAACCCAAGGATGTGTATGTGTGCGGCATTGCTACCGAATTCTGCGTGCGTAGTACCTGCGAAGACCTTGCCAAGGCAGGATTCCACGTAATACTTCTTGCCGACTGCCTCGCCTATGTATCAGAAGAAGGACACCGTAAAGCCTTGGAAGAGATGAAGGAAGAAGGAATAGATATACAAAACTAATCCCCCTTCCTAATATATCCACTTATTTACAGCTTAACTGATATATTGACATAAGACTATGCGCATCTATTATGCGCATCTATAGCGGCTGCTTTCCTGCTGCAAACCGCTACATTTGCCCTGACAACCGGCAATCCGACAAAGAGATAGACCAGGCTCTACCTGCTGCAAACCGCTATATTTGCCCTGACAACCGTGTTCTCTGGCAAAGTCATTGATACTGATTGAGAACCTATGCCGAGAGCTGAGACGAAAAACCTTGTCTGCTCAATAGGCAGGGACAAGACAGAGAATCTCTGGATAGTCATAGAATGGAGTAGAACCAGTTTGAATTACTACCTAAGGACGACGCAAAAGAGATGTTGCGCTTCCCTTTCCGTATATCATGAGCTTGGCATTGTTGTACAATCCCTGAAGGGTTAGTATCTTTGCAGGCGGCTTTTTCGGCCTCTTTTACTTACCCGCCACGGGGCTTCCCCGGACGCGACAATACATACAACAATGGCTGACGAAAAGATTATTTTCTCCATGAACAGGGTTGGAAAAGTCCTACCCAACAGCAACAAAGTCATACTCAAGGATATCTGTCTTTCGTTTTTCTACGGGGCAAAAATAGGCATCATCGGACTCAACGGAAGCGGTAAGTCCACTCTCATGAAGATCATTGCGGGAGTGGAGCCAAGCTATCAGGGAGAGGTAGTATGGGCTCCCGGCTACAGTGTAGGCTACCTGGAGCAGGAGCCTCAGATGGACCCAGACAAGACAGTGCTCGAAGTAGTACAGGAAGGAGTAAGCGAGATAATGGCCATACTCAAGGAATACGAGGAAGTCAATCTCAAATTTTGCGAGCCTATGGATGAGGATGCCATGAACGCCCTCATCGAGAGACAGGGAGAACTGACTGAGAAGATAGAGCACTGCGGAGGATGGGAGATAGATTCCAAGCTTGAGAGGGCCATGGATGCTCTGCAATGTCCTCCTTCCGACGCGAAGATCTCCACATTGAGCGGAGGTGAGAGAAGAAGGGTAGCCCTATGCCGCCTGCTTCTGCGTCAGCCTGACGTACTGCTTCTCGATGAGCCTACCAACCACCTTGATACGGAGAGTATACAATGGCTCGAAGCCCATCTACAGCAATACAAAGGTACTGTGATCGCCGTAACACATGACAGGTATTTCCTCGATGACGTTGCTGGATGGATTCTTGAGCTCGACAGAGGCGAAGGAATCCCTTGGAAGGGCAACTATTCCTCTTGGCTTGAGCAGAAGACCAAAAGGCTTGAGATGGAGGAGAAACAGGAAAGCAAGCGCAGAAAGACCCTCGAAAGAGAGCTCGAATGGGTAAGGATGGCTCCCAAGGCCAGACAGGCAAAATCCAAGGCCAGGATCGGAGCTTATGAGAAGCTTGCAAGCCAGGACAGCAAGGAGAAGGAGGCCAGCCTTGAGATCTATATTCCCGATGGGCCGAAGCTTGGCAACAAAGTGATCGAATTCAAGGATGTGTCCAAGGCCTACGGAGACAAGCTGCTGTTCGAGCATCTTTCTTTTGTGCTTCCTCCTGCTGGGATTGTGGGTGTCATCGGCCCGAATGGAGCTGGTAAGACTACTCTGTTCCGCCTTATCATGGGGCTTGAGAAACCCGACAGCGGAGAGATAAGCATCGGAGAGACTGTGAAACTCGCCTATGTGGATCAGCAGCACAAGAGTATAGATCCGGACAAGACCGTATTTGAGACAATTGCAGGAGGCTCTGACTGGATCAGGCTCGGTAAACGGGATGTCAATGCAAGGGCCTATGTATCAAGGTTCAATTTCACAGGTGCAGACCAGGAGAAGAAATGCGGAGTCCTTTCCGGAGGAGAGCGTAACCGCCTGCACCTTGCCCTGACGCTTAAGGACGAGGGCAATGTGCTGCTTCTCGACGAACCTACCAACGACGTAGATGTAAATACGATACGAGCTCTTGAAGAGGGTCTGGAGAATTTCGCCGGCTGTGCTGTTGTAGTATCGCACGATCGCTGGTTTCTGGACAGGATCGCCACACATATTCTTGCATTCGAGGGAGATTCCTCTGTATATTTCTTCGAGGGGACCTACTCGGAATACGAGGAGAACAAGAAACGCCGTCTCGGTGACGAAGAACCGAAACGCTTCAAATACAAGAAACTAATGGAATAAGCCACTATTTTTGGAATTTCCCGAAATTAGGCATAACTTTGCGCCCGCATTAGGAGAAGTTCTGCCTTAGTAAGAGAGCAGCATCTCCATAAAAGCCATCGGCTTTTGGTGCAATGGGGTCCGGCGCGGTGTCGGACTGAGTAACACATTTTAATCATTTTGCAAGATGAAGCATTTTGAACTTAAAGGACAGGTTCGCGAGGCCGGATGCAGCAAATCCGCTATCAAGGCTCTCCGCAAAGAGGGATTTATCCCCTGCAACCTCTACGGTGCTGGTGTAGATAACGTCATCTTCACAGTAACTGCCAAGGATCTCAAAGGTCTTATCGAGACACCTTATTCTCACATTGTTGACCTCGAGCTTGACAACGGCAAGAAATATCAGGCCGTTATTCATGAGCTCCAGTTCCACCCTGTAAAGGACAACTGCCTGCACGTGGATTTCCTCGCTGTCAACGAGAGCAAGCCTATCGCAATCAACGTTCCTATCACAATAACAGGACATGCTATCGGTGTTCAGGCCGGTGGTAAATTCTTCAAGCTTGTACGCAAACTCCGCGTCAGCGCCCTTATGAAGGATCTTCCCGATGAGCTTGTTGTCAACATCAACAAACTCCAAATCGGCAAGAGGATTGTTGCAGGTGACCTCAAATATGACAACGTCACCATCCTCTCTCCTAAGGATACTATCATCTGCGTTGTAAGGTCTTCACGTCAGATTGCAGCCCACATAGCATATGAGGAGGCACTTGAGGAGGCTGAGCATCCTGAGTTGCACCATGAGGCAGCTCCTGCAGACGCTGCTGCAGCTCCTGCGGCACCCGCAGCAGAGACAAAGTAATCTCATTATGAACTATCTGGTAGTCGGATTGGGCAACATTGGCTCGGAATATCAAGACACCAGACACAATGTAGGATTTATGGTATTGGATGCCTGGGCTAAGGCATCCAATATTGTTTTCTCTACCGGCAGATATGGAGATACAGCCGAGATATCCTTCAAGGGAAGGCAGATGACCCTGCTGAAACCATCTACCTATATGAACTTGAGCGGTAACGCTGTAAGATATTGGCTTACAAAGCTGAAACTATCGCCGGAGAACCTTATTGTGATCTGCGATGATCTTAACCTACCTTTCGGTACACTGAGAATGAGACGCAAAGGTAGTGACGGAGGGCATAATGGACTGAAAAATATCCAGGAGCTACTCGGGACGACCGAGTATCCTCGGATCAGGATCGGCATAGGAAACGACTTCAAGAAGGGAGGCCAGGTTGACTTCGTCATAGGGCATATGTCAGATGCGGAGAAAGAGAAGATGCCTGCGATATGCGACAAGGTCATCGAGGGTGTGAAGATGTTTGCAACAGTGGGGATAGACCGAGCTATGAACACTTTCAATACTGTCCCCAAATCCTCTAATAATCTGTAAAACAAAGTTTCTTGTGTTTGGTATTTGCATATTCAGTCACAAATGCCTATATTTCGGAAAAGTTGGAAACTCAATGTTTAACTAATAAATCACACAAATCATGAAAGAACTCGTCGAGAAGATCAAGGCTGAGTATGAAGAATTCGCCGCTAATGCCGCTCTTCAAGTAGAGAAAGGCAACAAGGCAGCAGGTGCCCGTGCACGCAAGGCAGCTCTTGCTCTTATGAAAGACTTCAAGGAATTTAGAAAACTTTCTGTAGAGGCCAGCAAATAATACATCCCCATACTGAACAGTTACTAAGGAGGGAGAACAATTGTTCTCCCTCCTTAGACATTTCTAATCCACGCTGACTAGCGACTGCAACTTCAATAGTTGTACCCCTTGACTGTGAGGAATTCCCAGATGCGATCAAGATGAGTGTAGCTTCCCGTGCCTGGAGAGCAGGCCATCTGGAAGCAGTGGTTGCGAAGGGCAAGGGTGTGAAGTTCAGACTGAATGCCCATCGCCCTCATTTTCTCCCAGCACTTTACTGAATTCATCGCTGCCCATCCGTCAGCATCGCCATGTATGAAAAGCATCGGAACCGTCTTTAGGTCAAAGCTGAATTCTGGGACTAGCACTGCACTGTCATCGTTTCCACCTCCGGTGTTATTTTGATCAATGCCGTCCGTGAGGGCATAAGCTGGATAGATTCCGATCCCCCATTGCACGCTACATGAGAGCCTATCTATATCGTCCATCGGAAGATATGAATTGTGGAGGGACGATGTCACGCCCATAAGCGTGAGATGCCCGCCTGCCGAACTTCCCATGATTCCAATTCTGTTAGGGTCAAGCCCTCTTGAAGCCGCCTCGCTGCGGACAATTCTTATTGTGCGTTGCAGGTCCTCCCATGCGGTTGTGTGCTTTGAGAGCCCTTCTGGACGGGGAGTACGGTACTTGAGAGTCACCACTGTCATGCCCTTGCCATTGAGATAGCGCCGTGCAGGAGTCACCTCAAAACCGTCGGGGTCATTGCCCATGTATGACCCACCTGAATAGATAATCTGAATCGCGGTAGTCGTGAGCTTCGTCGGGATATGCCACTCTATATAAGGCTTACACTGCTGCGCCTGCTCGTCCGGCATCATTCCTTCCGGCCAGACATCTTCACGTATAACTTCCGCTCTGTCCTTGTCTGAAGAATAGACCTCCATAATCGGGACCTCTGCAGGCACTGGCCCCATGAATCCCATCTGTCTCATGAACTCAACGGCTCGCTCAAAACCAAACGCGCCGTGCCCCTTGTCCGCATAAAGATGAAGCTCCGCCGGTATGTGCATGCGGCGAAGTTGTCTATAGACCAAAGTCGAAGCAGTCGGGGAATAAGGGTCAAGCCCTCCATGGTGCAGACTCATCGGGCAGGTCTTTTCGTCAAATTTGAACACGGAACTGAGTTTCACATCCGTTCCATAGCCTTCCCTTGTGGCCGGTGTACCTTTTTCGCCATCCGTGGTTGCGTAGGCTGGAGCATTCACTATTGCCCAGTTAATGTGGCATGGAATGCTATCCAGCTTGTCTACGGGTTTGTAAGCCCTTGTCTGTGACGATGTTCCAAGCAAGAGCGCGAGGTGCGAACCGGCCGACATAGAGATAGTTCCTATCTTTTCCGGATCGAAGCCTCGCTTTTCCGCATCCAGACGTACCAGGCGTACTGCCCTTTGCCCGTCTTCCCATGCGGTCTGCCATATAGGGAGACCTTCCGGACGAGGGGTGCGATAGACAAAATTCACGCACTGGCATCCGAGTTCTGTTAGCTTTTCTGCCCACCTGGCCACGAGATCCACATCACAGCAGTTGTTGTAACTTCCTCCAGAAATTAGGATCATGCAAGTTCCGTTGCGCACGTCAGCCTTCGGAGCTTCGTACCACTCGATGTAGGCCGTTCTATGTTTATTGGGATTGAATCCTTTTTCTGATGCTTCGTTTGTCATTGCGGCAATCTGATGTTCCTGACTGTCAGGCATTTTCCCCTTCGGCCACACAGCTATCCTTTCTCTCGCAAGCGCAAGGGAAGAGAAGAGGATTAAAGCAGCGGCTACAGCCGAAGCTATATAATATTTATGTCTCATAACAAGTGGTTTTATAATATTTATCTCGATTTTCAAGGAACGGCTATCGATTTTCAAGTGCCGAATGGTAAAGATGGCACATTTCGCCAAAATCCACAATACCAAATTGACACTTCTTTGCCATGCTTTTTCAGTCAGAGAGCTCGACTATCCTTTTCAAAAGGTCATAGAAACAACATTGAAAATTCCACTTTATTTCATAATGAAATAAATTCAAACAGCATTATTAGAAAAATATCATTTTTCCTGCAACATTCCGTCAAGTGATTGCATCTATATTATAGGTTTAGGTTTTAGTACACGCTTAGAGGTCGGGTAGTCGTGAGACTTTCCGGCCTCTGGTCTTTCTCGCTTATCGCTGTACCTGTATCCAGGAAGGTGCAACATTTGCTTCGCACCGTCTCTGAAGATGCCAACCCTGGCCCAGGCAATATTCTTGAAGAAGTTCGAGTGATTGCTCTCTCTTTTTATTATATTTGGAGTTAATGAGACGCCTTTACCTGACAATAGTCGCAGCGATGCTTGCCCTTAACGCATCCGGGATACCAGCCTGGAGGGGCACAATTGTTCTGCACCAGCCGGACGGCAAGAGGATCCAGGCCAGGCTCACAGGTGACGAATTTGCCCACGTCATGACGGATATGAGTGGCTATCCCCTTATTCAGGGAGAGGATGGTTATTGGAGATATGCCAGCTACTCCCCTAACGGGACAGCTGCACCGACTACAAAGATCGCCGGCATAGATTCCCCACCAGCAATCGTATCCATACCTTACGAGAGACTCTCAGAGGACGCAAGATTAAGACGCATGGCTCTGTATGAATCCCAGTCTGTCTCAGAACACAAGGCAGACGAGACAGTCAGGAAAGCATGCCTTATAATTCCTGTAAACTATAGTGATGTCAAACTGACTACTCCGGAAGGATTTTTTGAGAGGCTCGTGAATGGGGGGCAGTATAGCATAAGCAGATATTTCTCAGACCAGTTCCCGGACAATTGGGAATTTACTTTCACAGTTGTCAATCCTGTTACTCTGCCTCACAAACAGGCATATTACGGAACCAACAAAGGAGGTCATGATTCATTTGCCTACAAGGCGATAATCGATGCCTGCAAGGCCACTGACGAGGCAGGTACAGACTTCTCCCACTTCGATGCAGACGGAGACGGGAATGTAGACAACATATACCTTTTCTTAGCCGGAAAAGATGAGTCAGATGGAGGTGGAGACGACTGCATCTGGGCTCACTACGACAGACTTTCCCTACACAAAGAAGAACTAGATATAGATGGGAAGAAGATAGATTCGTATGCCATGTCCGCAGAACTTAGCCTACACTCTGACGGAACATTCAACCCTACAGGGATCGGGGCATTCTGCCACGAATACAGCCATTCCCTCGGACTTATGGACATGTATGACACAGACCTTTCCGCCAGTGGCGGACGCACGGAGATGCTGTGGGAAGAGACCTCTCTTATGTATTACGGCAGCCGCAACAACGATGGGCGGACTCCGCCTTATTATGATGCTGTGGACAGAGATTACCTCGGAATCGGCACTATGGAAGAGCTTGCCCCAGGCCAGTACAGACTTGAGCCAATCGGAGAAGGCGGAAGATACTTCAGATACAATGGCCCCAAGGAAGGAGAATACTATCTAATATCTTGCCGTCTTGACAACGACTGGGACATGTTCATCGGAGGCCGCGGCCTTGCAATCTACCATATTGACAGATCCGACAACCCAGCAGGATACTCGGCCTCTCTGGCACGCAACGTAACGGCATCCCAAAGATGGGCCGCAAATGAAGTCAACTGCAATCCTCAACATCCTTGTGCCTATATGGAAGAGGCATACGCGGGCGCAGAAGACGTAAGCCAGATATTCTTCCCATACGGAGAGATCACATCATTTACGCCTAACACTGATCCTGCATTCATATTCTGGGACGGAAGTACGTCAAAGCTTGCGATACGGGACATCGCCTTCGTGGGCAACAGCATAGCTTTCAATGTCGTCGAAGTAGGAAGCAATCTTCCCCCTAAAGCTAACATCACATCCGTCGATGTCTTCCAGGACTCCGCAATCCTGCAATGGAGTGCTGAGGCGGACACGACTTCAGCTATATTCAAGTACAAGGAAGATGGCAAGACATATACACAGAAGAAAGTAAGACCCTACTTACCAGGCAAATACGCCATCTCACTTGAAGGGTTGAAGCCAGATACCAGATACTTCGTACGGATCAGCTACGGAAAGGAAGGAGAGGAGGTTTGCAAAGATTTCGTCACCAAGAGAATATACAGCGGTGGCTATCCATTCATCTATCTCAACTCTGTAAAGCGCTATGAAGACGGAATTTTCCCGAAAGGCAGCCGCCTGCCTTTGAGGCTGTTCAACGCTGACAAGGTCCAGAATGTAGAATGGTTCATGCACGGGGACAAGATCATGCCTTCTGATGACGGTTATTACAAGTGCGACAAGTCCGGCATCCTTACAGCAGTTGTCGTGTATACAGATGGTGCCGTTGACATCATATCCAAGGAAATAATCGTAAAATGAGAAGAATCGCCGCAATCATACTTGCAACAATAGCTGTGCTATCATGCAGCAAGAAGCCTTCAGAGCCTGTTCCCGAGTTTGTCGGCAATGACAACCTTGTGCTCAAGATCAAGGGTAACAACAAGATAGAATATGTCCCGACTTCCTTCCAGATAGGATTCAGCCGGGACAAAAAACAGTTCAGGGTGCACAACGATACTATGTCCGAGTATTACATCCTCACATGTTCCGAATTACCCCAAAATGAGGGACAGACAATCACATGCTCTCTCAAATATGCGGCAAATACCAACATCTCATACAAGGACGGCCTTGAGTTCAAGGTAATCAAACGCTCAGACAACGGGCGATATTGGCTCTGGTGTAGAAGGAAAGATATCAGTATAAGCGTCCAGGAGATTCCTCAACCCTCCGGATACTGAATCTTCTCCCAGCCTTCCGGATACAGAGTCTTCTCTCAGCCTTCCGGATACAGAGTCTTCTCCCAGTCTTCCGGATACTGAGCCTCGCCTACCAGACGAATTCAAACCTTATGTCTACAGGCACATTGCTTCTGTTGACATTTGCAATGTCAGCGGAAAGGGGCTCCGGAACGACAGCGTGAAGACGATCATATTCTTTTGCCCCCTCATAGTCGCCCTTAGCCTGAATGGTAAGGATAAATTCCGCCCATGAGGATATGACTGACGGAGCCTTATCGAAATCTACGTGATAGAGTCCTTCGTCATTGCGTACAAAGGCTCCATTGTCCTTGAGATAATTGTAGCACATCATGTTTGCCCTGCCATGCGCACCTGCGGTACCGAAACGCACGGAACGCACAAGACTGGCTATATATGTACAGATAGCCTCCTCTTTCGTAATTACAGGGATTTCCCCTTTGTCTATAAGGTTGCAGACCATATAAAGTCCGAGGATGTCGGCCTTAGCTTCCTCCCACACTGAGGACATATTGCCAAGAGCCTTATCTACGGCACCTCTACCGTTTACTGTCTCCTTGACGCCCAGTCCGTGAGCAACCTCATGGAAAGTGACATTCCAGAAGAATGCGTCTCCGCTCATCAGTTTTGCCTGCTCTTTCTCGAACAAGATCTGACCGATCGGATAGACAATCTTGTCAAATTTAGCCTTGATCACATTGCGAAGCTGAAGGCGTCGTGTACCCTTGAGGGCCTGTACCCGGTAGTCATTGGGAAGATTGATGGCTATAGTCTTACTGCCTGCATTGGCATCGCCTGAATAATAGATCGCATCATACACGAACATATCCGAAGAAGTGCCCGGTACGAATGTCTTGTACTCCTCTGGACACGGCAGGGATTTCTGCAGATCAGGAAGCATGGCGATATATTTTCTGAGTTCTTCGGTCCGCTTGAGGTCTTTCAGCAGGATAAAACTCTCATACGAAGTCTTGACTCCATGAAGGCCGTCCTCATAATCCTCGATAGGGCCGATAACTAGATCCATCTTGCTGTCCTTCATGTCCATCCACGCAAGATCAGACTCCAGATACGAATCTGTCCTGAGAGCCTCGGCCCTTTTGAGCAGATAATTCTTGACGCTCTCCTTGATGGTCATGGTCGCCGCACTCTCAAGATATGCACAGATCTTGTCGATATGCTCTTTGTAAGCATCATGATACCACACCACTTCGAGGCTTCTGTCAGCTCTTCTGCGGATTAGAGTATAAGGACTGTTCTTTGCTGGGTCCTTGAGGGTGTCAAACTCTGCCGCCGTCATGTCAGCAGGATAGAAACAAGCCCCAGCCGGCTTGGCACCATATCCTTTTATGAAAGGGGCATTGTCATCGAGCCTGTCCCATGGACCGTAATTTAGCATTGCAAATTCCTTTTCCGGTCCATCTGGGAGATCGGTTATCAGACTCTTATCTCCAAAGGACTGCTCCCAGTATATATTGTCGACTTCATCAGCTGCCATTCGGAAAAGGTTGAGCACTTCCTTGCCGTTGTCAGAGATCCCTTCCATATACGGTGAGCCGATCTGGAATACCGCATACGAATCAAGTTTCTCCTGAATGGGGGATTTCTCCTCCTTGCGGGTGCAAGACAATATGGCTGGCAACAGACAGACCATTAGTGTTATTCTTTCTACTTTCATATTGATGAGTAAATAAGAGCTGTTTGCAATTTATTTGACATTTCTTTTATGGACTTTTCTCTCTGTCTCATCAGACTTTTATTCAGTCAGATAGTTCTGCTATCCTTTTCTCAAAGCCATAGAGACATCCTTAAGAATGAAACAAGTTCAAACAGATTCTAAAAGGCGAGGTGCCAAACATCTCTATCCGACACCTCGCCTGCATTGTTTTCTATCGTTTATTAGAAAGAGAGGGCGATCTGGATGAAATCGTCTGCCTTGAGTGCAGCACCACCGATAAGTCCGCCGTCTATATCAGGACAAGCGAAGAGTTCCTTGGCATTTGAAGGCTTGCAGCTTCCACCATAGAGAATTGTAGTGTCGTCTGCAACCTGTGCACCGAACTTGCTTGAGAGGACTTTGCGGATGCATGCGTGGATCTCCTGAGCCTGCTCGGCAGAGGCAGTCTTGCCGGTACCTATGGCCCATACAGGCTCATAAGCTACGATAACTTTTGACATCTGCTCTGCAGAAAGACCGAAGAGGACATTCTCGATCTGAGATGTAACTACGTCGAAATGCTTGCCAGCTTCTCTCTGCTCAAGATTCTCGCCTACACAGAAGATCACTCCAAGGCCATGCTCGAGCGCAAGTGCAACCTTTGCAGTAAGGGTAGCATCTGTCTCTCCGTAATACTGCCTTCTCTCGGAATGGCCGAGGATAGTATATTTGCAGCCGGCAGAAGCAAGCATTGCAGCCGATACCTCTCCGGTATATGCGCCCTTCTCCTTATCAGCACAATTCTCTGCTGAAAGTTCCACCTTAGAATCCTTTACAACTTCTGCAACAGGAACAAGATGAGTAAAAGGAGTGGCTATGATAAGACCTACGCCTGCAGGTACTTCAACTGACTTGGCAACTACTGCTTTCGCGAGTTCTACACCTTCCGGCACGGTTGTATTCATCTTCCAGTTGCCGGCAACTATTTTCTTTCTCATGATATGATGATTTTATGTATTTAGTAATCTTAAAAAAATAACTAGCAACACCTTAAGCAATCTTTTTGGTCTATATTCCTTTTTTATCAGTCATGTGCCACCAGCACACTCTTTCTTCAAAAAGTAATCTATCTTCAAAAATATTTGCCAAATCTGCGGCAACTTATTTTTTGTCGCATACTTAATGGCTGTCAAACGAGCGCAAATTTAGCATTTTCGCAAGACTTTAACAAGACAAGGCAGGCCCATTGCCCCCTCTGCTTCTCTCCCGCCAATTGCAAGCCATATTTTCCAGCCTCCTCTATAATTGCCGGCACGTCTCCTTCATAGAAACCGCTAAGAAAGAGCAATCCTTTCCCTGATTTAAGGGACATTGCATATGTCTTTATGTCCGAGATGATCACATTCCGGTGTATATTGGCCAGAAGAGCATCGTATTTGCCCATCTGGAGCAAAGAAGCGTCACCGCAATAAGTCTCCACCTTCTTGCCGACTCTGTTGAGATGTACATTATCAAATGCCGACTGGGCAGCCACAGCATCTATGTCTATACCATATACTTTAGCAGCCCCTATCTTTGCAGCGAGAATCGAAAGTACTCCCGTACCGCAACCCATATCCATCACACAGGCACCACGAAGCTCATCTTCATGCTCCAGCATCGATTCTATCATCATGTAGGTAGTATCATGATGACCTGTACCGAAGGCCATCTCCGGACGAAGGCTTATATTGAAGCGAGATCGAGCCGCATTTCTGTCTCCGGCCTTCTTCACCGTTACCATACGGCCGACATATATCGGCTCCAATCCTGTCTCCCAGGCTTCGTTCCAATTCTTTGAAGGAACAGGCATGGCGGTAAACTCCGCCTTGAAATGAAGCAAGGAGAGAACCGCCCTCAGCTCCATTCGATTGAACAAGGAACGCTGAATATAGCACTTAAGGACGCCATCATCTATAACGAATGAGTCATACGGAAGATCCGATACCATCGCCTCCGCTATCTCCGCATTTTCCTCCGAGAAAGGATCCATCCGGATCACAACCTCCATATAATCACTTGAATCCATCATTTTTCCTCTTCGAATTTCCGGTCATTCATTTCAACCACGGCAGCCTTGTCTTTCTTTTTTCTGCCTTTGCCTCTTTTTTGCGGGGCATCAGCCTCAATCTGTGTCTTAGTATCAGATTTTTCGCCTACTGACTCAGTGGGCTGAGGAGTGATGGGTGTGACAAGAGAGTCTATCCTTGCATTAAGCGCCGAGTCTACTGGCTGGTCATACGCCGTCTGGAGAGAATCTAATATCTTCATCCGGTCTGACTCAAGAGAGTCTGTCAGCACATCCGGATTGAACCCGAGGATTGCCTTTGAAGAATCGATCCGCATCCGGTCATGTGTATTTTGGCGTATTGCGGCATTAACTCCTTTGGAGAATATATTGTGAATTGACGTTACAAGATTCATCTGCATTGTATCAAGTTGAGCCGTAAATACCGGCACATCAGTATTCTTGTACTGAGCCTTGCCGATACGGTATTTCCAGTCATCAAAATTACCGAATATATTGATCCCGAATCTAAAAGGTATAGGAGACTTCAAGACTGAGACATGATAGCGGAAAGTCTGATCGAAATTCTGCATTCCACTCATGGCCAGAGTATACCTGTCTATCTTCAACACAAACGGGAAAATCTCGATCCTGTTGTTGCTTATAAGACCGCTTACAGAGATATCTGCCAACTTGCCGGATTTCTTATTCTTGAACATCAGCATCTTAGCCAGTTTCTTAAATGCATCGCTCTCTTCAAGGGTGACATCCCGGCCACTGATTCTCATCACACCATTCATACTGCTTGTGACAAAATTCATATTTGTGTCAAGATCACTTGTTGCAGCCATCTCACAGTTTAGCATTCCCTTGAAAGAGGTAAGCATCGGCATAATGGTATCGACAGCAGGGAAAAGCCGGACCACCTTATCTGCGGTTATATCAGACAGATTCAGGTCAAACCCAGCCTTTATGTCTTTTTTAGTCTTGGTGGAATAAAAGCCCTCGAAATAGATATCTCCCATATTTGAGGTTGCTAAAGCATTGGTAAGCTGGATGCAGCGTTCCTTCATAGTCAGATCAGCGGAGAGCCAGGAGATGTCGAGGTCTGAATAATCGATCTCGTTGGCCTGCAAAGTGATATTTGCGATAATATTCGCAGGGACTACCACCAGGGCATAGGAGGTGTCTGCAACCTGGGAGGCAGCAGCGGCAAGACTGTCGAGATAAGCTTCATCTTCCATGTCTGAATGTACGCCAGTATGTGAGACTTTCTCGTAAGCGGCTCCTGCAGTATAGGCCGCAAGAAGTTCATTGGCATCGATCCTTTTGGAAGTGAGACTAAGGTCGAGAGTAAGAGGCCCATGTCCGAGAAGAGCACGTCTGAGACCTCTCAACGCCCCTTTTGCCGAAAGATCAGACTTCCCTGGACGGAAAGTTAGGCTGTCAATGTGCACGGCATCATTACTTACAGAGCCCTTAAGACCGTCAATTTCATTTCTTATGGGGAAATAAGGTGTGATGACCAACGTTCGCTTTACATCTATGTCTCCGGCCATATTCCACTCCTTCATATATTTGGCCATCGTCTCTCCGAGTCTGAAGTCTATATCCTGCTTGCGAAAATCTTCCTCTTTAAGATAATCCGGGATCTCTCGCCCAGACATACGGTTTCTGTAAGCTTTTGCAAAAAGCGAATCCCTCTCGACTCCTGGGTATACTCTCTGCAGAGAGTCGAGCAGTAATTTCCTCCGCTGAGACCTCTCGAAAGTATTCATCCTTGCTGAAGCCGTGAAGCCTGCATCCCGCATTCCTACTCGATTAGGGCCCGAGCGGGCAAATGCCCGTCTCGTATTGCTTGAGAGAGAAATCACTGGGATCTTGAATTCCCCCTTTTCCTGAGTATATATTCGGAAACTGTTCTCAGAGCCTATGACTCCGGCAAACAAGGAATCTGCACCACTAAAGAAGAGTTTGCCGATAGAAAGTCCCGCCACGATAGGATTATGTTCCGTGCCCTCTCTCCCGTGCCTTATCTTAGCTGCATTCTGCACTAGAAACTGCAGGGCGCGACCTCTTATTACGGTTGTGCTGTCAAGTGATGCATACAGTGAATCTGCCTTGGCAGAAAGAGCCAGAATGCGCGTTCCTTTCGGCATATCACCGTCAATCTTGTTGGCTACAGTTGAGAGCCTTATCTCTGGAGAGCCTATCCAGGCATAAATTGAGTCTGTACGTACAGACAGCTCACGGCTGCGCACATACCCGTCAAGACCGGAATGATAGAGGCCATAAGGGGTCAGCTGAGAGAGACGTATGCTTCCGTCCAGAAGTGCGTCCACATCTCCGCTTGCCTGTATTCCAAGTGAATCAGGCAGAAGTTTGCAGGCTTCGCCTAATGAGGCATAAGCTGATCCTTCCACCTCTATAAGCGGATCATTGCCTGTAAGGTCGATTACCTTTGCCGTCATATCAATATCCACTCCGGCAAAAGAGAACTCTGCCTTCTCCACTACGACATCAAGTTTACCTGCGTCATCAGTCCGAGCATCCACATCTATATCAATGTAGCCTTCATGGACGCCTGGGCAACGAATATAGGTCTTGGGGACCACAAGCTCTGCAATAAGTTTCGGAAGCCTGCCCGAAGAAGGATTGTAGAAGCCGTCACACTGTGCTTTGAAAGTTACTTCCGCTTCAGTATCAATGGATTTCGCTAACGTTAAGGCATTTCCTCCAAAATCGGCGATTATGTCGGAGAGTCTGCACGCGTCCGTATTAACCTCCGCCCTTACATATGTGCTGTCCTCACAGATGCGGACAGTACCGTTACCATGCATCTTTAGGGAAGCGATGCTGGCATTGAACTCTTCCAGGTCAACCTCCATATCACCTGATTTTGGCAGACGCACAGCACCGTCCGCATGGATCGGCAATATAAGACGCCCGTAACCGTTCATTCCTGCAAATGCCCTTGCAGAAAGCCCGAAGTGCATCCGTCCTCTCCGCTCCACCACATCGAAGCGGTCCATCGCCATTGCAAGGGTATCAGCAGGAAGTCTTCCGGATACGAACATGCTGTCTATATGAAGACCTATATGATTACTGGAAACCTTGCGGGTGGAGAGTCTTCCATGGAAAGCCATTTTCTTAAGCAGCAGTGCAGCATATACCGTGTCGGCACAGTCGGTATAGATCACACGAGGTCTGCCTGTCATGGAGATTCTCGCGACAGAAATAGGAGGAAGGACCGTCACAGAAGTATCTTCCACTGACTCTGGATCAGAGGCTATATTCTTGAGAATATCCCAGTTGGCAGCACCTCCGATATATGAATGCGCATAGATGCGCGGATGGTCTATACTCGCCTCATGTATCCTTATACGACCGAACATGGCCGCCAGGTAATTGATCGACAGAGTCATCGATCGGAACGATGCCAAGGTATCGGACACATTTCCTCTTCCCGCTCCGCGAAGGACACCCGGCACTCCGATGGAATCAAAATCGGCAAATCTTTCGTGAGGATATGTAACCCTGACATCATCAAGCCTTATGCTCAGATTGGGAAAGCTCTTGACGACTGAAGCACGTATATCCCCGACATAAACATCGGCATCGACATATTCAGATATATATTTGTCCGACATCTTCTTGAGAAAAGATGAACTTAGAATGAGTTGCACCGCCACTAAGAATATTGCTATCAGGGATGCCACCACCACAGCCGCTATCTTCAAACCCCTAAAGCGTCTGCCGCGTCCGGAAGCGTGACTTGTATTGGTCTTGAACATGTATATATCTGAATCTTATTTGTTTGTCTGGCTATTCATACCATGGGGTGGCTCACACTGCCATACGCATGACCCAACGCACAAAGATAGTGAAAAGCCGCTTTCAAATAGCAAAAATTTCCTTCGAGCTGTCTGACTGAATCGGTGACAGACCAAACGCGGAAATGAGCATGTTCATGCATTACCGAGATATTAAGGAAGAAAGTCTCCGACTGAACAAGAGTCTGACGAGACAGACAGTCATAGAAAGCAGAATATTTGAATAAATTTAAACAACTTCTAAATTTGCACTCGGTAATTATGGAGACAGCATTTCAATTCAACAAATTCGTAACAGGGAAGAACTTCATAGGGCGCAAACGCGACTGTGCAGTCCTGGCTGAGTATATTGCCGCTGGGGAACATGTTGTCATTGCGGAGCCCATCAAGACCGGAAAGATGTCACTTGTAAGACAAGTATTGTCGACTATGTCCGCCCCTCCGGTCGCTGTCTATGTCAACATGGTCAATGTGAGGGAGATAGAGCAGTTCATCACCGTCTACCGCAATGCAACACTGACAGCATTTGCCTCTTCAACCGCTGAAAGAGAGGCACTCAGTGCAAGGTATGCTTCGGACTTCGCTATTTCGGGACCTGAAAGCATGGACGATGTACTCACCCTTCCTTTCCGCATATGTCGGGATACAGGTAGGAAAGCAGTCATCATATTCGAGGAATTCCAAACCATTCGAGAGAGCAAGGACCCAGACGAACTGTTATACCAGCCTATTGCCAGGACTATAGACACTTATGCTAGGAATACTCCGTGCGTCTTCATTTTCCTCGGATCGCGTTGCAATGCGATGGACGGAATTTTCGGCAGGGGTACTATTTTCTGGAAAAGAATCAACCGCCTGTCCCTTTCGGAAATCACCGAGGCAGAGATCACGGAGCATATTCTGAAGGGGTTCTCCATAAGCGGAAAAGTTGTGGACCGGGAGCTTCTTCACAGGTTGTGCAGCATCTTCCGCAATAATATATGGTACATTAACCATTTCTTCTTCATATGTGACTCATTATCCAAAGGATATATAAGCGAGATTACGTTCAAAGATTCCCTTTCTGCGATGCTTGCTGTCCACTCCCCGAGGTTCTATGGGACAATGGATTCCTTGACCGAATTCCAGATCCGTTTCCTAAAAGCCGTCTGTGACGGGGTTGTAAAGTTCAGCACATCCCAGGTCATGGAAGAATATGATCTGAGTTCGTCAGCCAATGTCATAAGACTCAAGACAGCGATGATGCGGAAAGAGATATTGGTATTCGGTGAAAATGATGAGCCGAGGATCACTGATCCTCTGTTTGAATATTGGCTTAAGAAGTTTTATTTTGTCTGATATATGAAAAATCTTGTAGTGCTTACTGGAGCAGGTGTGAGCGCAGAAAGCGGGATTGCCACTTTCCGAGACAACGGAGGACTGTGGGACAAATACGATCCACAGGTTGTGGCCTCTATCGAGGGTTGGTATGCCAACAAGGCACTTGTGCTTGATTTCTACAACAAGAGGCGTAAGGAACTTGCCTCAGCCTTGCCTAATGACGCGCACAAAGCGATTGCCGCCCTCCAAGACAGATTCAACGTACATGTCATCACGCAAAATGTAGACAATCTTCACGAGAGGGCTGGATCTTCCAATGTGCTTCACCTACATGGTGAGTTGACAAAAGTACGTCCGGAGAACTGCTGCAATGAGCAGGACGGATTTAGCGAGAAGAGCGTCTTTGACATAGGATATGGTGAGATCCATCTGGGAGACCTTGCGCCGAACGGGCACCAGCTTCGCCCGCATATAGTCTGGTTCGGAGAGCCTGTGCCCAAGATCGAGAAGGCAATAGACATAGTTAGTAAGGCCGACCTGCTACTTATAGTAGGGACGTCCCTGTCTGTCTACCCTGCTGCAGGCCTTTACAGGTACGCCGGCCCGGACACCCCTATATATATCATAGATCCCGGCAGTGTCCCCTTACATGACAGCCGCATCACTCACCTCAAGGAGAAGGCAACTTCAGGAATGTCCATATTCACCGAAAAGGTTGAGAATATGGCCTGATGGTTAGAAAAATGCCATAAGACAAGAATAGGACAAGATTTTAACGAATAAAACCGCCGGTGCGCTTGTAATACCAAGAAATGGTCGTATATTTGCAGCCGCAAATAAAAGGAGGTGATTTAGCGATGATTATAGTACCTATCAAGGAAGGCGAAAACATAGAGCGCGCGCTCAAGAGATTCAAGAGGAAATTCGAGAAGACAGGCGCAATCCGTGAACTCCGTGCAAGGAAGACATTTGTAAAGCCTTCTGTAAAGAGAAGAGAGCAGATCCAGAAAGCTATCTACGTCCAGCACATGCAGCTTGAGGACGAGCAGTAGTCTCTCACCGCTACACTTTGCAGAGATTCTGATAATTTTGATGTATGGCTGTCAAGCTCCGATAAGTCCCGCCAATCGTGGCGAGCGCTTGCAGCTCAAATTTTAATGTTTACAATAACATGTACGCAATCGTTGACATTGCAGGCCAGCAGTTCAAGGTGCAGGCCGGTTCAGAGATCTTCGTCAATCGTCTTGCCTCAAAGAAAGACGAGGCAGTAGAGTTCGACAAAGTTCTTCTTATCGACAAAGACGGAGACGTCAAGGTAGGTGCTCCCTATGTAGACGGAGCCAAAGTAAAGGCTACCGTGCTCGAGGATGACACCAAAGCCAAGAAAGTGTTGGTATTCAAGAAAATCCGTCGTAAAGGATATCAGAAGCTCAATGGCCATCGCCAGAAGCTCACCAAGATCCGCATCGACTCAATAGCTTAACAACAGGAGGACAATTTATGGCACATAAAAAAGGTCAAGGTAGTTCCAAGAACGGTCGTGAATCGCATAGCAAACGACTCGGCCTCAAGAAATTCGGCGGAGAAGTCGTAAAGGCCGGCAACATCATAGTACGTCAGAGAGGTACAGTGCACAATCCCGACAAGAATGTCGGCATGGGCAAAGACCACACTCTCTATGCACTTGTAGACGGCACAGTTAAGTTCACCCGCAAGAGAGAGCACAAATCATATGTTTCGGTCGTTCCTTTTGAGAACTGACTCGATAATTAGGTAATAACGGAGGATTGCACATCGAGTCATGGGTGCGATCCTCTTTTGTTTTGACTTCATAAGAAAGAGTATCATGCTGACACTTAAATTACTTCGCGAGAAGCCGGAGTTCGTGATCAAGAAACTGGCAGTCAAGAATTTCGATGCAAAGGACATAGTCGAGAAGATACTAAAGCTCGACAGCGAGAGACGCTCACTCCAGACAGAGAGCGACGCACTGCTTGCAGAGCAGAAGAAACAGGCCGGACGCATCGGCTCTCTCATGAAGGAGGGCAAGACGGCCGAAGCAGAAGCTGCCAAGAAAGAGGTGGCAGAACTCAAAGTCAAGTCCACAGAACTTCTAGTCAAGGCTGACACAGCCGAGAAAGATCTTGAAGCCCAGCTCGTTCTCCTTCCCAATATTCCGTGTGACCTCGTAGTCCCGGGCAAAGGAGCAGAAGACAACCAGGTAGTCAAGATGGGAGGTCCCGAGATTCATCTTCCCGAGAACGCACTTCCCCACTGGGAACTTGCCAAGAAATTCGACATCATAGACTTCGACCTCGGTGTCAAACTTACCGGAGCTGGATTTCCTGTATACAAGGGCAAGGGAGCAAAGCTTCAGAGGGCTCTCATAAGTTTCTTCCTCGACAACAACACTGCTGCCGGATACAAGGAGATCGAACCTCCTGTCTTGGTCAATGCAGCATCAGGTTTCGGTACGGGCCAACTTCCAGACAAGGAAGCACAGATGTACTATGTAGGTCTTGATGACTTCTATCTTGTACCTACAGCGGAAGTACCTGTCACCAATATATACAGGGACGTGATCCTCACCAACGACCAGTTCCCCCAGAAGCTTACGGCATATACTCCGTGCTTCAGACGCGAGGCAGGGTCTTACGGCAAGGATGTCAGAGGCCTCAACAGGCTTCATCAATTCGACAAAGTGGAGATTGTCCGCATAGAGAAGCCTGAAGATTCTTATGCCGCCCTTGACGAGATGATAGCCCATGTGGAAAGTCTTGTCAATAAGCTCGGACTCAAATATAGGATTCTGCGCCTTTGCGGTGGCGATCTCAGCTTCACTTCTGCCATCACCTACGACTTCGAGCTTTGGTCTGCAGCACAGCAAAGGTGGCTTGAGATCTCGTCCGTATCCAACTTCGAGACATATCAGGCCAACAGGCTTCACCTCAGGTACAAGGATGCAGAGGGCAAGATGCAGCTCTGTCATACCCTCAACGGAAGTTCACTCGCACTGCCAAGAGTCGTGGCAGCCATGCTTGAGGACAACCAACAGGGCGACAAGATTGTGATCCCTGAGATACTCAGACCCTACACAGGTTTCGACTATATCGACTAATGGGCAAGACGATTTTAGGAATTGACCCCGGAACCAATATCCTTGGCTTCGGGGTTATTTATTCCGAAGGCAAAAGTGCCAAATACATAGACATGGGCGTACTGGACTTGAGAAAAGAGACCGTTCCCTATGACAAACTTAGACGTATCTACTCTGAGATAGGAGCAGTCTGTGACAAATACCTCCCTGACGAGATGGCTCTGGAGTCCCCGTTCTATGGCAAAAACGCCCAAGTAGTACTCAAGTTAGGAAGAGCTCAAGGAGCAGCGATGCTCGCCGCACTCACAAGAAACATCCCAATCACAGAATATGCCCCGAGAAAAGCCAAAGAAGCTGTAACCGGCAACGGCGCGGCCTCCAAGATGCAGGTCAACGTTATTCTGCAAAGGATTCTTGGGATTGACATAGAGGAGAAATTCCTCGATGCCACAGATGCGTTAGCCATAGCTCTGTGCCATCATTACCAGATGTCCAACCCTTTTGCCGGGATGAAAAGCTCCTCATCTTGGGAGAAATTCATATCCGACAATCCAGACAGGGTGCGCTGAAGTACAACATACACCACCATGAGGCTGTTTAAATTATAAATTTTAATCAGTTTCTAAACTTTCATGGTGCAGGAGTGTCTAATAACTCGGATTTACAAAAAGACAATAAACAAACGAACAATGAAGAGGATCATAGCCGTAATTTTTGCACTGTCAGCCATGCTCGCCATCTCATTTGCCGCGGCCGCTCAATCAGGCAAAGTAACGATAACCCTTTTGGACAGCAGCAACGGTGCACCGGTAGGCTACGCTACGGTATCACTTACAAAGGCAGGGGCGAAGTCCGCGTACAAATACGCCCTTTCCGGAGAAGACGGGAAAGCAACAGTAGACAAAGTTGCAAACGGAGAATATGTACTAAAGGCCGAGCTTCTGGGATACAAGACTCTCACCCGTCCGGTGACAGTCAATGGCAACTTGGATATGGGTTCAGTCAAGATAGAACCTGACACCAAAGTTCTGGATGCTGCCAAAGTATCTGCGACAGGCAACCCGATAGTAGTAAAGAAGGATACAGTGGAATACACGGCTTCTTCCTTCAAGACTACGGATAATGACATGCTCGAAGACCTTCTTAAGAAACTTCCTGGTGTAGAGGTCAGTGAAGACGGATCAATCACTGCAAACGGCCAGACAATCTCCAAGATCACCATAGACGGGAAGACATTCTTTCTTGATGACCCCCAGCTTGCATCCAAGAATATTCCTTCCAAGATCATAGACAAGGTAAAGGTCGTACAGAAGAAGTCTGACCAGGCCGAATTTACAGGAATAGACGACGGGCAGGAGGAGACTGTTATCGACCTTTCCATACAGGAAGGCATGATGAACGGGCTTTTCGGCAATGTCATGGGCGGCGGAGGCCATGACTGGCCAAAAGGAGGCTCTATCACAGACGGAGACTGGCGGTATCAGGGAGCCGCATTTGCAGGCCGATTCACTGACAAGAGCCAGCTCAGTGTGATACTCAATGCCAACAACACCAACAACCGTGGTTTCAATGACCTTGCAGGCAGCATGATGCGCAATATGAGAGGCGGTGGAGGCGGAATGGGCCGTGGCCAGGGAGGCTGGGGCAGAAGCAATGGTATCACCTCCTCATGGATGGGAGGAGTCAACGGATCATGGGATCTCTTCGATAACAAGATGGATCTTGGTGCCAACTACCTTTACAATCAGACAAAGCAGGACGTAGAGGAGATCAGCGACAAGACCACTTTCCTCGAAGACGGATCTTCGCTACTCTATCACAATGATGGATACAACATTACCAATTCGAGAGGACATCGGTTCGGAGTAAGAATGGAGCATAAGTTCTCGGACAAGACCTCGATTCTGTTTGAGCCTCAGTTCAATTTCGGCAAAGGAGACTATACCGAATTTTCCAAATTTGACACTTACGGAATACCGTCAGTCGGTGCTGACACTACCCACAAGAACAATGGTTTCAACAACAATATCGGCAACAATAACAACTGGAATGCAAGTGGTTTCTTTCTGTTCAGGCAGAGACTCGGCATGCCGGGAAGGACAATATCATTCAACGTCAACTACGATTTTAGCAACAATGACCTTGACGGGTTCAACCAGTCACTGACCCAGAGCTACATCGAGACAGGCAACTCAAGCGCGGTTGTGAACCAAAGGTTCGACCAGAATTCCAAGGCCGCTACCTTGAGGGGAAGGCTTGTATATACTGAGCCGCTCGGTGCAGGCTTTTATTTCGAGGGAAATTACGAATACCAGTGGAGTCGCAACAAATCCGACAAGGATACATACGATTCTGGACTGTCCAGCGGATTTGGCAACATTGACGCATCTGGCAACTACAATATGGCATACAATCCTGTCGGAGAAATCCGCAACAGTACATACTCAAGCAACATTCTCAACGAATCCCAGAGACACAGGGCAGGATTCAATTTCATGTACCAGAAGGACAAAATCCGCGTGCAGGCAGGTGCGGCTCTTGTGCCTACCATAACGCACAACAAGACCAATGGGCAGGACTACAACAACTCTGTGCTCAACTGGTCGCCGACTGCCATGATATGGTATGACATCAACGACAATACCAATATAAGAGGCTTCTATTTTGGCAATTCTTCCCAGCCTTCAACGTCTCAACTCATGCCTGTGCCTGACAACACAGACCCTATGAACGTCTCTCTTGGAAACCCGTATCTAAAGCCTTATTTCAGTCATACAATAAGAAGCAGGTTCGGATATACCAACAAGCAGACATTCCTCTCTGTCAACGGCAATATTGACGGAGGATTCGTGCAGTCTCCCATCGTATATGCCAACTGGTATGGGGAGAGCGGCACACAGTACTCTTTCCCGGTCAACGGGCCTACTTCCAGCTATGCCAATACAAGAGTGTTTGTCAATGCTCCTATTGCGAAATCTAACTTCACCATCTTCTCGATGACTTTCGGAAGCTGGTCCGAGGCCTCTTCATATGTAGGCAAGAGCGCACTTGATATGTCAGGGTACTATGACGGAGACAATTTCGACTACACTCTGTTCCACAAAGATTTCCCCGACCTTGGCAAGAGCGACATGTTCACGGCAAATAAGACTTCGTCAATGAGCCTCTCCCAGAGGCTGCGTCTTACATATCGCAACGACTTTGTAGAGCTGACTGCAGGAGGAAGAACAAGGCTGTCTAAGTCTTGGTACACACTTGCCTCGGCAAACACTGACATGACCCGCAACAACCAGATCGACGCCTCCATGAACTGGACGATTCCCGGAGGGATCAATTTGGTATCGGACTTCAATTACAATTGGTACAAAGGTTATACAACTCCCCAGAGTGACGAATACATCCTCAACGCTTCGATATCCAAGCTCCTATTCAAGAACAAGTTTACTCTCGCCCTAAATGTATATGACCTTCTCAACCAGGCCAAGAACCTGTCCATCACTGACTCGGCAAACTACCATACCGAGACATGGAACAACACACTCGGAAGGTACGTCATCCTCTCCCTCACATGGAGATTCGGTAATATGAGCAACGCGTCCAAAGGAATGCGAGGCCCAGGCGGTCCAGGCGGTCCAGGCGGCCCAGGCGGCCCAGGCGGAAGGCCGCCGATGTTCTGATTATCGTAAATCGGCAGACATATACTGGGTTTTGTCCCTGCAGTCTCTACTGAGTGAAGAGTATTTACGAAAATTTTCGGGAATCGGGGGAAAATGACTAATTTTGCAGCCTGTGACTTATTGATACAAACGTAACGAATTCATTATGCTGTTCTATCTATTACAGGCTGCAGTGGCAGACTCAAGTGCATTGACAGACGCAGTACAGGCAGTACCTCAGGAAGAGAAGATGAACCTTTTGGCCATGGCCGCCAAGGGAGGGTGGCTGATGCTTGTATTATTGGCGTTGTCAATTCTTGCAATCTATATTTTCGGCAAGAAATGGTGGCTCATCCATCAGGCAAGCAATATAGACGCCAACTTCATGAAAGACATAAGGGACTACATCCACGACGGAAAGATCAAGTCGGCACAGTCCCTATGTGAGCAGTATGATTCTCCTGTAGCAAGACTCGTGGAGAAAGGTATATCAAGAATCGGACGGCCATTATCCGACATACAGACATCAATTGAGAACAGTGGCAACACAGAGGTGGCAAGATTGGAGAAAGGTCTTCCGATACTCGCCACGATAGCGGGAGGCGCACCTATGATCGGATTCCTTGGAACAGTTATCGGAATGGTGCAGGCTTTCTTCAATATGTCACATGCTGGCAACAACATTGACATAACGCTTCTATCGGGAGGTATCTACACGGCTATGATCACGACAGTAGGAGGACTTATAGTCGGCATTTTGGCCTATTTCGGATACAACTACCTTACATCCAATATTTCGGATCTCGTCTTCAAGATGGAAAGTGCGACGATCGACTTTATGGATCTGCTGCATGAGCCGGCAGATGGAGAAGGAACAGAAGCATAACAGCACACCATGGGATACAAGCGATCTACCAAGATATTGTCCGAGACATCGATGTCCTCAATGACGGACCTCGTGTTCCTCCTGCTTATCTTCTTCCTCATAACCTCGACACTTATCAACCCCAATGCCTTGAAGCTGATGCTTCCGAAAAGCACCGGCCAAGTATCTGCAAAAGCGACAGTAAGCGTCTCTATCAAAGACTGGCACAACGGAACCTACACCTACCATATTGACGGTAACGAGACTCCTGTGCCATTTTCAGAAGTAGAGGGAGATCTCGTAGAGCTTCTTCAGAACGAGGATGAGCCAACATTCTCCATATACGCTGACGAGAGCGTCCCTGTCAAAGAAGTCGTGGCCGTGATGAATATCGCCAAGCGCAACCATTACAAAGTAATACTTGCGACTCAACCCGAGTAGCGGCAGATGAAGACATACTGGGACATACAGGCTCATTCAGCAAAAATAGGAACGATTGTTGCTATTGCTTCGACCGTCATTTTCCATGTCGGTCTTGTAATCGTATGTGTGACGAGCGGACTTACGTACCTCGATCCACCGCCCCCCGAGCAGAGTATTTTGATTGACTTCAGCGAGACTGACATTCAAGAGCATTTGAGAACCCGTACTGTATACGGACTCGCGCCAAGAGCTGTCGAACCGGACAAGACAAAGCCGGTCAATCTCGTGCAGAGATCTGAAGCCCAGGAGATTGGCAAGAAGGCGAACGAGGCGATGGAAGCTACAGGTGACGACTTCGGAGATGTAGAGAAGTATGAGCCGCCACGGGAGAAGCCCATTGACAGCCGGTCACTCTTCCATGCTGCTGACAACAAGAGCGATAAGGATACACTTGCTCCTCAGACTGCAGACAAGATCAGCAAGGTACTCAATCCAGGGCATCCCCAAGGCAACTCTTCCAACTCGAAGGTCAAGGGAATACCCAATGCACACTTGAAAGGACGTACAGTCAGAGATAAGAACATACCGAGGCCTGCATACAACACGCAAGAATCAGGCATTGTAGTGATGAATATCGTTGTTGACCAGTACGGCTGTGTGAAACGGGCCAATATTGACATAGCAAAGACAACTATTACCAGTCCCGAGCTGAGGGCTTCGGCAAGATCGGCAGCGATGGCTACGCATTTCAACGTCATCGAGGACGGGAGTGCCCCTGCCATGCAGACCGGAACGATAACTTATTACTTCAATTTAACTGAAAGGTAATGGCGTGATGCCATACCATATTATAAATCAGCCCCATACGGGCTAAAACAACTAAAGGCCCAAACGGGCACATCCAAAAATGGAAGAAAACAACAATGGCGGTTATACCGCAGAGGGAAGAAAGTTGAGACCGAGACGGCCTCGCATTTCCGGCAAAGTCTACTCCTCTTCAGAGGGTCCTTCAGAGAGGGAAAGACGCAGAAACAGCTACGAAAACAGAGATAGACACTCTTCATCATCAAGTTATGGAAGAGGCAGGTCTTACGACAACCGCGGAGGCTATGGCCGCTCCGACAGTGGACGCGAATACGGCAACTCTGGGAGTTACGGAAGGCCGTCATACCAGCATCGTAATGACGAAGGTGGACATAGCTATTCACCCGAAAACAATAGAGGAGGACGAAGCGAAAGCAGTTACAGTCGCGATGGAGGCTATGGCCGCTCAGACAGCAACAGATACAATCATCGTCCGGATAACAGCGGATACGGTCACAGTGAGGGCAGGAACTTCGGGCCTTCAGGAAGACGTGTTCAGGCAGGCGATGGTGAGCACCGCAGTTTCGGACCTTCAGGAAGGAGAGCATTCAACGGTGGTGGACGTGACCAAAGAAGACCAGGATTCGCACCTCGTGACGGAAGGCCTTCATTCGGAGACAACAGGGAGAGAAGAGGCAGCAAGTTCGGTGCAAAGCCGCAAAGACCTCAAAAGCCAGCAGGACGTCCGATGCACAAGGCCGCAAAGCCCAATCCTTACAAGTTCAACGAGACTGACGAGCAGAATATGAACATGATGCTCAGCCGCAAACCTCAACTCGACCAGATACCTGTATCGGACAATGACTATGTACAAACTCCTATCAAGGAAGTCATAAGGCTCAACAAGTTCATTGCAAATTCCGGCATTTGCTCAAGAAGAGAGGCTGATCAGTACATCCAAGCCGGAGTCGTAACTGTAAACGGAGACGTTGTCACAGAACTCGGCACCAAGGTCAATGTACTCACAGACGAGATCAAGTTCAACGGAGAGAGAATCCGTGGAGAAGAGAAGGTATACATCGTAATGAACAAGCCCAAGGGCTTCGTGACGACTGCAAGCGATCCTCATGCAGACAAGACCGTGATGGACCTCTTGAAGAAATGCACGGCAAGGGTATTCCCCGTAGGACGGCTTGACAAGAACACAACCGGAGTACTAATGTTCACAAACGACGGTGAGATTGCCGAAAGACTCACCCATCCTTCATACGACAAGAAGAAGATCTACCAGGTTATCCTTGACAAACCTCTCACAGAAGAAGATCACGACAAGATAACCTCCGGCATAACCCTCAACGACGGGGACATCAAGGCCGATGAGTTGGAATACCTCGACCCTGAGGATCACCGCAAACTCGGAATTGAGATACATTCCGGAAAGAACAGGATTGTAAGGCGCATCTTCGAGTCACTCGGATACGACGTGAAAGCCCTTGACAGGGTATATTTCGCCGGACTCACAAAGAAAGGACTCAAGAGAGGAGAGTGGAGATATCTTTCAGAGGGCGAGACAAACGTTCTCAAGATGGGAGCCTACCTATAGTGATGGAGAGCAACGAACAGACGCACAAAGAGCATAGGGCAGGATTTGTCAACATCATCGGTAATCCGAATGTCGGCAAATCCACTCTTATGAATGCTCTTGTAGGAGAGAAGTTGTCGATTGTCACGGCTAAAGCCCAGACAACAAGACACCGCATAAGGGGAATCGTCAACGGAGAGAACTATCAGATAGTATACTCCGACACTCCCGGTATCCTCAAGCCCAATTACCGGCTTCAGGAGAACATGATGGGCTTTGTAGACACCGCAATAGGCGATGCCGACATTATCCTGTATGTCACTGACACGGTAGAAAAAGCAGACAAGAACAGTGACTATATTGACAAACTGAAGCAGGTAGAATGCCCTGTCATATTGGTTGTCAATAAGATAGACATCAGTGATCAATCCAAGGTAGAGTCTCTGATGGCAGAATGGGAGGAAAGACTTCCCTCCGCTATCATAATACCGGTATCGGCAAAGGAAAAGTTCAATATTGACAGCGTGCTCAATGCAGTTGTCTCGAAGCTTCCTGTAGCTCCGGCATGGTTCGACAAGGACGAGTTTACAGACAAAAATCTCAGATTCTTTGCATCGGAGATAATAAGGGAAAAAATCCTCGAAAACTATTCCGAAGAGATACCTTATTGCTGCGAAGTTGAGATAGAGGCATTCAAGGAAGGCGCTGAGCGATATGACATCAGTGCAGTGATATACGTAATGAGGGAATCCCAAAAAGGTATCCTCATAGGTAAGGGAGGACGAGCCCTGAAGCGTACCGGCACGGCTGCAAGGATCGAGATGGAAGATTTCTTCCAAAAGAAAGTATTCCTTTCCATGTTCGTCAAGACTGACCCGGGTTGGAGGGAAGACCGGAAAGAACTCCGAAGATTCGGATACGAGGATTAGGCAGGCCTGCAGGAATCCTACGGTACAAGGGCATAAAAAAACGAATAATCTATGGACAAGAATTGGGATGACGACAACATTCCGGACAATACGGAAAACGATGGAAATCAGGAAGAAGATCTGCCGATAGACGAGACCTCTGCCATTCCATCGGGCAAATACGAAAGACTGCTCAGCGAGGACAGCCGGAAGTACAAGTTGTCCGGAATGTTCAAAGATTGGTTCTTGGACTATTCTTCTTATGTAATACTCCAGAGGGCGGTACCGAACATTGTAGACGGTCTAAAGCCCGTACAGAGAAGGGTTCTGCATGCAATGTTCAGGATGGACGATGGCAATTTCACCAAAGTCGCCAACATTGTAGGACATGCCATGCAATTCCATCCTCACGGTGACCAGTCCATCCTCGGGGCACTTGTCCAACTCGGCCAGAAAGGATTTTCTGTAGAATGCCAAGGTAACTGGGGAAATATCCTTACCGGAGATCCCAATGCCGCTGCTAGGTACATAGAGGCACGGCTCAGTAAATTTGCCAAAGACGTCATCTTCGATCCTAAGATCACACAGTGGATGACGTCCTACGATGGCAGAAACCAGGAGCCTGTCGAGTTGCCTGTACGATTTCCCATCCTTCTTGCACAGGGAACGGAAGGCATTGCTGTGGGTATGGCTTCCAAGATACTCCCACACAACTTCAACGAGCTCATCGACGCATCTATTGCATGCCTTGAAGGGCGTGATTTCGAATTATTGCCGGACTTCCCTACCGGCGGATATGCTGACTGCTCCAAATACATGAAAGGGCAGCGAGGAGGCAGCGTCAAAGTCAGGGCAAAGATTGAGAAAATCGACAAGAACACTTTGGCTATCAAGGAGATTCCTTATGGCAAGACAACTCACATGCTTGTCGAATCCATACTGAAAGCAAAGGCCAAAGGCAAGATAAAGATACGCAAGATAGAGGATATGACTACTTCTACAGCGGATCTTATAATCCACCTGCCCAACGATGTGTCTCCGGACAAGACAATTGATGCTCTCTATGCATTTACCGACTGCGAGACAAACATTGCACCCAATGCTTGCGTCATCGTAGACAATAAGCCTCAGTTCCTTGGCGTAGATGACATCCTCAGATACGACACGGAGCATACCAAGGAGCTACTTGGCAGACAGCTCGGCATCAGAAAGGATGAGTTGGAGGAAAGTTGGCACTATACATCATTGGAGAGGATTTTCTTTGAAAACAAAGTCTACAAGGTACTTGAAGAAGACCAGAAAAGCTGGGAAGCACAGATAAAGGATGTTCTTGCCAAGATGCAGGAATATCAGGACCAGTTGATGAGGAAAATCACCAAAGACGACATCCTCAAGCTTGTGGAGAAGCCAGTAAGGAAGATTTCCAAATTCGACACAAAGGTTATCGACGAGAAAATACTTGCGATCGAGAAAGAACTCGCAATCGTAAAGGACAATATCGAGCATCTTACAAGATACACCATAGATTTCTTCAAGGATCTGAAGGCTAAATATGGCAAGAATTTCCCAAGACGGACGGAGATTACCGGGTTCGAGACAATTACTGCCACAAAAGTGGTAAGCAACAACGCCAAGCTATACGCCAACCTTCAGGAAGGGTTTGTCGGGATAGGCCTGAAGAAAGATGACAACGGACAGTTCATCTGTGACTGCTCGGACCTTTCCGAGATCATTGTCATAGGCAAAGACGGCAAATACAAGATCACTAAGGTTACCGACAAGGCATTCTTCTGGAAAAATCTTCTGTATGTAGGCATTTTCCACAGAGGAGATACGCGCACGATCTACAATGTCATCTACCGTGACGGCAAGAACAGCGTGTACTATGCCAAGAGATTCGCTATCACAAGCGTTACAAGGGACAAAGAATACGACATAACGATGGGGACTCCAGGCTCAACAATAGTATGGTTCACAGCCAACCACAACGGAGAAGCTGGAATCGTCAAGCTATATTTCCGCTCACGTCCCAAACTAAAGAAACTCAATGCGGAATACGATTTCTCGACTCTTGGCATCAAGGGAAAGTTGTCACGAGGCAATCTTGTGACCCGCAATTCAATACTGCGGATCGTGATGAAGACCAAGGGAATCTCAACGATCGGAGGCAAAGATATATGGTTTGACCGTGATGTACAGCGCCTCAACGAAGACGGACGCGGAGAACATCTCGGACAGTTCAGCGGCAATGACAAGATCCTTGCCGTATTCAAGAACGGCACATATTACACCACGAGCTACGACATGAGCAACCGCTATCAGGGAGACCTGCTGCTCATTGAGAAATACGATCCGGACAAGACATTCACGGCACTATATTATGACGGCCCATCCAAGATCTTCTATATAAAGAGATTCTCATTTCCTGTCAGCGACAATTCCCCCACACCGTTCATTCCTGAAGGTAAAGGGACATATCTAGTTGATTTCAGTAGCGACAAACATCCGCAGTTCATGGTAACGTTTACCGGAAGACAGGAACATAGAGAGCCCGAGACAATTGATGCCGAAGAATTCATAGCCAAGAAAGGTATCTCTGCAAGAGGCAACAGATGTCACAGATACGATGTACTCAAGGTCGAGTTCGTGGAACCTCTGCACAAGCCTGAAGACGATGAACAGGAAAGCACTACTGAGGATATGGTTGCAGGCACGGGTGAAGAGATACCGGATACTGATACATTCACCCCAGAGGATCTTTACACACCGGCTTCCGATGAAGACAAAGAGAGCGATACGTCTATAGAGGACGGAGAATCATCCGGTGAGGATGAAGATGAGCCGAACCTTTTCGATCAGCAATGACGGTAGCTCTGTGCGGATTCATGGGCTGCGGCAAAAGCAGCATAGGACGCCTTGCCGGCAGATTGGCAGGGCTTTCTTTTTCTGACCTTGACGACAGGATTGAGAAAGAGATCGGGAAGAGTATTCCGGAGATTTTCGCATCTGCCGGAGAAAAGGGTTTCAGAGAGATTGAATTCCATACCCTCACGAAGGTGATAGAGAGAGACAGCCAACTCAGTATCCTTGCGCTTGGAGGAGGGACGCTGACCGACAGCCGAAGTGCCGCCATCATTAAGGAGAAGACAAAGTGCATCTATCTCCGGGCAAGTATAGACACACTTGTATCAAATATTGAGATGTATCCTTCTCCCAGACCCAAACTCGGAGAGCTACACTCTCACGATGAGCTTGTGGACAGGGTCTCTGAACTTATGAGTGAGAGGAAATCACTCTATGAGGACGCGGCAGATATCACCATCGATACCGATAGCATGGACTACGCGAAAATCGCGTCAGAGATTGCCCAGATTGCCATCAGATTATCTCCTCACGCTCCCTTATATCCTTGATTCTGAGTTGCTTGGTAGAATTACCACGATAGTAGTTCTCCACTATGCTATAACATATATCAACAGGGTTACCGGACTTTATATAGTCAAATCTGTCAGCCATATTGAATGCTATAGCCGGAATCCTGTCGTACGGCTGTGATTCCTGCATCAGTTCAAGCTTTAGATGTGCACCTCCAGGCCCGACCTTCCGCCCGTTACCATCATCATAGACATTTTCCGTCAGGAATACAGGAGTGCTGTTGCCCGGCCCGAAAGGCTGGAACTGCTTGAGTATCCTGAAGAATTTCGGAGTTATCCTTCTGAAGTCTATCTCTGAGTCAACATCTATTATGGGGGTATACATCTCTTTTAAGACATGTTCCCCAACATATTTGTCAATTCTTTTTACAAATTCACTCAGATTCTCTTCCTTCATCGTGAGGCCGGCGGCGTAGATGTGCCCTCCGTAATTTTCCAGAAGATCGGCACAGCTGCTTATGGCATCATAGAGGTCAAAACCGTGAATACTTCTTGCCGAGCCTGTAATGAAACCGTTGGAACTTGTGAGCACAAAAGTAGGCTTGTAATATGCTTCGACTAGTCTTGAGGCGACAATACCTACAACTCCCTTGTTCCAATCGGGGCTGTAGACTACTATCGCATTGGCTGACGTGAGGCAAGTCCCGTCATTGACCATATCGAGAGCTTCCCTTGTTATCTCCCTGTCGATATTCTTGCGCTCGTTGTTGTTGTCATTGATCTTCTTGCCGAGTATATACGCTTCATTCTCACCCTCCGCTGTAAGAAGCTGTACGGCAAGACGCCCTGTCTCCATCCTCCCGGCGGCATTGATACGGGGACCGATCTTGAACACGATATCATCGATAGTGATGTGTCCGAGTTCAAGATTGGAGAGGCTCGCCATAGTGCGAAGTCCTATCCTTGGCTGCTCATTCAGCCTCTTGAGCCCGTAATGCGCAAGTATCCTGTTCTCTCCTACCACCGATACCAGATCAGCCGCAATGCTGACTACCAACAGGTCCAAAAGCGGATGCAGACTCTCGAAAGGGATGCCATGCACTGACGAATAGGCCTGAACAAGCTTGAAACCCACCCCACATCCGGAAAGGTCATCGAAAGGATAGTGGCAGTCTTCCCTTTTGGGATCAAGCACGGCTACTGCAGCAGGAAGCTCGGCTTCAGGAAGATGATGGTCACATATAATGACATCTATTCCCTTCGATGCTGCATATGCTACCTTATCGATCGCCTTTATGCCACAATCAAGGGTTATAATCAGGGAAAATCCATTGTCAGCTGCCCAATCTATGCCCTTGGCCGAGACACCATATCCTTCATCATATCTGTCTGGTATATAGAAATCAACCTTCGGAGTAAGCCTTCTGACAAAAGAAAAGACCAATGCCACGGCCGTAGTTCCGTCAACATCATAGTCTCCGTACACCAGAATCTTCTCTCCAGAAGATACCGCACGCTCCAATCTCTCCACTGCCTTGTCCATATCTTTCATCAGGAACGGGTCATGCAGAGCGGAAAGCTCAGGACGGAAGAATGACCTGGCTTCGGAAAATGTCTTCACTCCCCTGCACACAAGCAAGGCGGCCAACACAGGATCTATCCCAAGCTCTGCCGAAAGCCTGGCCACTATCTCCGGATCCGCCTGAGGCCTCAGCCTCCATTCTTTTTCTTTAGACATAGTATACAAATATACCGTATTTATTTTAATTTGCCGAACTGGTATCCCGTCAAATCTTGCACAAACCAGAGCCGTGTTATTTGGTTGATTTTGCTAAAAGCAGTACTTTTGCAGAATCAACACTTTAGCAAGAATATGGGAAACATGGAATTCAGCGAACAGGAGAAGATCCGCAGAGAATCGCTGGCGAAATTGAGAGAACTCGGTATAGAACCATATCCGGCAGCACTGTATCCGGTGAATGCCACATCAAAAGAGATAGAGCAAGGATATGACCCGCAGAAAGGTAATTTCCAGGATGTCTGCATAGCAGGCAGGATCATGTCACGCAGGATCATGGGCGCAGCCTCATTCATGGAGCTACAGGACTCTACCGGCAGGATACAGGTATATGTCAAGCGCGACGAGATCTGCCCTGGAGAAGACAAGACCATGTACAATACCGTATTCAAGAGGCTGCTCGATATAGGAGATATCGTAGGCATCAAGGGCTTTGCCTTCCACACACAGACAGGACAGCTTACCGTGCACGCAAAGGAGCTTACCGTCTTGAGCAAGTCTCTGAAAGTCCTTCCTGTAGTCAAGGAGGCAGACGGAAAGGTACACGATGCCTTCACCGACCCTGAACTCAGATACAGGCAGAGATATGTAGATTTGATCGTCAACCCTCAGGTAAAGGACATTTTCGTGAAGAGAGCCAAGATCATAGCTACCATGAGGGAATATTTCAACAATGCCGGGTGTCTTGAAGTGGAGACCCCTATTCTGCAGTCAATTCCCGGAGGCGCCACAGCCCGTCCTTTCGTCACACACCACAACGCCCTTGACATTCCGCTTTACCTCAGGATTGCCAATGAGCTGTATCTCAAGCGCCTTATCGTGGGAGGCTATGACGGGGTATATGAATTTGCCAAGGATTTCAGGAATGAGGGCATGGACAAGACTCACAACCCAGAGTTCACCTGCATGGAGATCTACGTCGCGTACAAGGATTATATATGGATGATGAATTTCATCGAAGGACTTCTGGAGAAGATCGCGATGACCCTGTACGGCAAGACTACAGTCATCAATGATGGTGTGGAGATTGATTTCAAGGCTCCATACAAGAGGATTCCTATCCTTGAAGCCATCAAGGAATACGCCGGAGTAGACGTAAAAGGAATGGATGCGGATCAGCTTAGGCAGACATGTAAGAAATTGGGTGTAGCGACTGAGCCTTCTATGGGAGTCGGCAAGCTTATAGATGCGATCTTCGGAGAATTCTGCGAGAAACATTTCATACAGCCCACGTTTGTTACCGATTACCCGGTAGAGATGTCTCCACTTACCAAGAGGCATCGCAATGACCCTACCCTTACAGAAAGATTCGAGCTGTTCGTTTGCGGACATGAGCTTGCAAATGCTTATTCCGAACTTAACGATCCTATTGACCAGAGGGAGAGGTTTGAGGAGCAGGCAAGACTCAAGAGCAACGGCGATGACGAGGCTATGTACATTGACTACGACTTCCTCAGAGCTCTCGAATACGGAATGCCTCCTACATCAGGTCTCGGCATGGGCATTGACCGTCTTACAATGCTGATGACAGGCAAGAATACCATCCAGGATGTGCTTTTGTTCCCACAGATGAGGCCGGAGAAAAGCCTTACAAAGGCCAAAGACTGAGGCTTGGCCTGATGAGCGACTGTACTGTCATAACATCCGCACGCAATCCCAAGGTAAAGGCCTTAGCCGATCTTTGGGAAAGTTCGCGAACAAGGAGAGAAAGGGGGCTTTTTGCCGTTGAGGGCAAGCGGGAAGTTCTCCGCTGTGCTACAGGAGGCTATAGTATTGATACTCTTTATTTCTGCACTGAAATAACCTCTGAGGCCGAAAGGGCGGAGATTGTAGCCAGGTGCAACGGAGTTTCAGACATTATTCTTCTTGACGGATATGCATATTCCAAGGCTGCCGTCAGAGGAAGCACGGAAGGTGTCATGGCAACCGTCCGGGCAAAAACACTGAGTTTGAGCGACATAAAGTTAGAAGACGCTCCCCTCATACTTGTGGCCGAAAGCGTGGAGAAGCCCGGCAATCTGGGTGCGCTGTTAAGGACCGCAGATGCTGCCGGTGCTGATGCTGTCATAATATGTGACCCGCTCACAGATCTATATAATCCCAACCTGATAAGGGCAAGTCTCGGGGCCGCATTTACAGTACCGACCGTCGCCACCACCTCAGAAGATGCGATATTCTGGCTAAAATCTCACAGCATCCGGATCTACACGGCCCAACTTCAGGATTCTGAGTGGTACTACGATACTGACATGAAATGCGGTACCGCGATAGTGCTCGGCAGTGAGGCTGACGGCCTTACGGATATATGGAGGAAGGCCGCCGATGCACATATAAGAATCCCGATGCTCGGGGTTGTTGATTCGCTCAATGTATCCGCGTCAGCTGCAATCCTTGCATATGAGGCTGTACGTCAAAGACAATGCAAATGAAAAAGTTCGGCTTGATTGGCGACCCGATCGCTACATCTCTCAGTCCTGCTCTATTCAAGGCTGCCTACGGAGATGAATACAGTTACAGCCTTATAGAAGGAAATGATTTCTCCGAGTCATGGCAGAAGTTTACAGACTTCTACGATGGGATCAATGTTACCGCCCCTTTCAAGACTCTGGCTCTATCCAAGGCTGATCTATGTACTTCATATTGTGGCAAGACAGGAGCTGCCAATATAATTGTCAAGACTGACAAAGGTCTGTTGGCTGACAACTCTGACTTCACGGGTATTATACTTAGTATATGCCAGGCTTATTTCCCAGGCCTTATAGACAAGCTTAGAGAGACTTACGGAGACGCGGCCCACATCAAGGCCCACCAGTATTTTCGTCAGGCAGCAGGAGCCATGTTTGCTCGCAAGCCGATTGCACTAATTGTGGGATGCGGAGGAGCCGGTATGGCTGCTGCGGTGGCAACAGCGGAGCTTGGCTTCAACACAGCTATCATGAACAGAAGTGAGGACAAGGCGGCAGCTTTCTCGGCCAGGCTTCCGGAATACAATTTCATCATTGACAGAATGTCAGATTTCAAGGATGCTTTCCGCGAATGTGACCTGATGATATATACCCTTCCTGTGAGGCTCGACGCCATAGATACTCTGGATGCAGCCGACTATGAGGGAGAAGACAGGTACAAATGGCCACGCCCCAGCAAGGTAATACTCGAAGCCAACTACAAGACTCCGGCATTTGACAGGAAGAGGGTCGAAGAGTTCGGAGCTCAGTACATCTCTGGCAAGACATGGCTTTTCTATCAAGCACTTACAGGATATGGAAGACTTACCGGAAAGTCTCCCAACCTTAAGGAAATGGAAAGAGTCATATACGGTGATCCAAAATAATTTACTAAATTCGTATGCCGGTACTTATAGCCGGTATTTATTCTGATTCCCTCTATGTCACTGAACAAAGTAATGCTGATAGGCAATGTGGGCAAAGAGCCTGAGATCCGCTATCTTAAGTCGGAGACCGGGCCTCAAGAAGTCAATCCCAAAGTGGCCTCTTTTTCTTTGGCAACCACGGAGAAATACCGTGACCGAAGCGGCAAGCCGGCTGAGATTACAGAATGGCACAATATCGTAGCTTGGCGGGCTCTCGCAGATCTGGCCGAGAAATTCATTCACAAAGGCACTCAGATATATGTAGAAGGACGGATTCGCACCCGCTCCTACACTGACAAAGGCGGCAATACGCAATACCGCACAGAGATCATGGCAGATGCTATACAGTTGCTCGGACGAAGATCCGACTCTCAGGCAAGAGCAGGTGAAGATACTAGTCGAAGTGAAGTCTCGGCAGCACCAGCCCAAGCTCCAAGGACAACCGAAGGGGCTGGAACGGACGACCTACCGTTCTGACTTGCCGATTAGACATTTATACAAGAAATTACACAATCATCAATATGAAACTTGACGTAGTTCTCGGCCTCCAGTGGGGCGATGAAGGCAAAGGTAAGATAGTTGACGTGCTTGCTGGACGTTATCCGGCAGTTGCTAGATTTCAGGGCGGACCGAATGCCGGACATTCACTTCATTTTGACGGCCATGTGTTCGTTGTAAGGAGCATTCCATCTGGAATCTTCCGTGAGGGCTCGATGAATTTCATCGGCAACGGAGTGGTTCTCGATCCTGTGACTTTCAGGGAAGAATGCGGCAATGTGGCCAAGATGGGAATAGACCCGGTCAAGAAGATAGCGGTCTCCAAGAAGGCGCATCTTATCCTGCCGACCCACAGGCTTCTCGATGCTGCCTATGAGGCTGCAGCCGGGAAAGCGAAGATCGGATCTACGCTCAAGGGAATAGGGCCTACCTATACTGACAAGATCAGCCGTCACGGCCTAAGAGTCGGTGATATTCTCGCTCCTGACTTCAAGAGCAGGTTCGAGAAGCTTAAGTCAAGGCATCTGCAGCTTCTGAAGGATCTCGCATTCGACTGTGACCCAGAAAAGGGAGAGGCAGAGTGGATGTCAGCGATTGATTTTCTTAAGGGTTTTGAGCTTGTTGACTGCGAATATGCAGTAAACAGTTGGCTTGAGGAGAAGCCTATGCTTGCAGAGGGAGCACAGGGCTCACTGCTTGATATTGATTACGGATCTTATCCTTTCGTCACCTCATCTTCTACAACTATAGGAGGTGTCTGTACAGGATTAGGTGTACCTCCTTCAAAGATCGGCCATGTATACGGCATATTCAAAGCCTATTGTACACGAGTCGGAAGCGGCCCCTTCCCGACAGAACTCTTTGACGAGACAGGTGAGAAGCTCAGAAAGATAGGACATGAGTTCGGTGCCGTCACCGGCAGGCCGAGAAGAACAGGGTGGCTAGACCTTGTAGCTCTCAAATACACAGTAATGATTGACGGTGTCACTGACCTTATCATGATGAAATCAGACTGCTTGGACAGCTTCGACAAGATCAAAGTCTGCACTTCTTATATAATTGATGGCAAGGAGACTGACCGTTTTCCGTTCGACACTGAAGCGAAGATTACTCCTGTATATACCGAGTTCGAGGGTTGGAACAAGGATCTTACAGGTATCCGCAATGAAAATGATCTTCCTCAGGCATTCAAGAAGTATCTGCGATTTATCGAGGAATATATCGGTGTAGGCGTGACGATCATATCGTTGGGGCCGGACCGAGAGGCTACAATTGAACGCTAATGCGTTCAATTGTAGCAGCAGGCTCAATCTCGGCCTCCTTTTCAATCCCGACCTCCTTTTCAATCCTCCCGGCCTCCTTTTCAATCCTCCCGACCTCCTTTTCAAGGAGGCGATCTGGGGGTTTTCGCTCCTGCGGCCCCGCAACAAGGAGATGGTTACGTAGAATATTTTCTGCAATGTATCAGAGATCTACAGAAAGGAAATACCGCAAAGGAAGCAATATGGCACAAGTTTGTTTGTAAGAAGCGCAGCCACCTAATCTCTGTGACGACTTACACATAAACGAAAAAGTTAGCAATATGTCCAAGTTGAACGATCTGTCTGAGCTGAAAGCCTTGGCCAAGCAGATGAAGAAAGAAGAGAAAAAAGAGAAGAATACGCAGATTTACACTGTTCAATCCAAAACCGAACGACATCCCCTACAGGACGGCAGCGATGCGACACTTGCGGATTACCTTACAGAAGGGGACATCTTCCTTGAAGACAAATATGAGGGTGGACATATGCCTGTGAAGAAAACAGTGGGCAGAACAGGAGGCGCCTTATCCAAATATCTCGTAATCGACCTTCATATAGGAACTTTGGAGCATCCTAAAGACCTTCCCAAGGAAAAATACCTCGAATGGCAGCTAAAGACATTCCGGCAAGTAATGGAAGCCAACGAGTCCCATCTCGGGCGCAAGATCATCTTCATACACGGAGAGGGAGACGGTGTACTCAGACGTGCCATAACTAAGGAATTGGACGAACGGTGGTGGACATGCTCCTACGCACCGGCACCGGAAGAGCGTTTCGGATTCGGGGCAGCTCTTTCAGTTACAATAAAATAGCACATTACTTTCCCGCATGAGTAAATAAGTAAAAATCAAGGGCTTCCGGGCTCAACTCAGAGGTGTATCTGATCTGGCATTTTTCATGTTCAGGCTATGCACAATTTTCGGGTAGCCTTCCTCTGATCTTTGCTGGTGAGCCAAATAATGACAGTATAGTAATGCAATAGAATATACCAATAAGCGGAAATTATTACTAACTTAGAGAATTCAAAACCAATCAAAATGAATTACTGTCCTAAATGTGGGGCAAGAATCAATGACAACATGAGATTCTGCCCAGAATGCGGTGCTGAACTTCTCGGCAACACTTACTTGGAGTCTACTCAACAAGATCAGACCTCGCCACAATCAACAGGCAATACTCCATCCTCGCATAATCAGGCCTCATCTCAATCAACGTTCTACACACAGGCAGATCCCTGCCAGAACGATCCCAACAAACCTCTCAGGCCGGACAACTACCTGATTATGGCTATATTGGTTACTATATTCTGCTGCCTTCCGTTCGGCATAGTCGGCATAATCAAAGCCTCAGATGTCAACGGACTGTATGACAAAGGAAGATATGAGGAGGCTGAGAAAGCCTCAGCCGATGCCAAGAAATGGAGCATGATTTCACTTTTGTGCGGTGTAGCAATAGTTGTGATATATATTATCCTAGCTCTAATAGGTCTGGGCAGTGTCAGTGAATATATAGGCGGATACAACATATAGGCCACTTACCTTTGAATTTGAAGCTGAGAAAAGTTATCAGTAATAAAACAATGCCCCTGTGCATAGGAGCAATCCTATGTGCAGGGGCTTTGGTGTTGGTATATTTCACCTTTGACCCGTCAGAAGGCAAGCTGTTTCCGAAATGCCCGTTTCTCCTGCTCACCGGATATCAATGCCCTGGCTGCGGCTCTCAACGCGCCATCCACTGCCTTCTTCACGGAGACATTATCGGAGCCTGGAGATACAATGCATTTCTCGTGCTTTGCCTTCCTATAATTGCAACTATGCTCCTCGGATGGCTTCTTAGAAAGAAAAAACCTGTATTCTATAATGCCGTCACCGGCAATGTCATGGTTTTCGTCCTCACTACGTTGATAGTGGCATGGTGGATACTGCGCAACTGCTGGATATAGACCGGAAAACGGAATCTATTTCAGTTATGCTCTTTTGACTTGGCCTCGTCCCAAAGCTTGTCCATCTCCTCAAGCGAAAGTTCAGACAAAGAACGCCCCTTACGTATTGTATTTTCTTCTATATAAGTAAAACGGCGTCTGAACTTGTCACACGTCCTATTAAGCGCAGTATCCGGATTGAGGCCGTAAAGGCGGGCGGCATTGATAATGGAGAAAAGGTAGTCTCCCAACTCCTCCTCAGCCCTTGCACGACGAAACTCCGCATCAACACAGTCCTCCTCGTTGTCAAGTCCCTGAAGTTCGGCTTGAAATTCGGCCTGCTCTTCCTTAACCTTGTCCCAGACCTGAGAACGCTCTTCCCAGTCAAACCCGACTCCTCTCGCCTTGTCCTGCATGGCAAGAGCCTTCAATACCGGAGGCATGGCATCAGGAACTCCGGAGAGGACTCTTGCATTGCCGTCCTTCTCCTTGGTCTTGAGCATCTCCCAATTCTCCGATACCTGTTCCGCATCACTGACTTTCACATCTGAGAATACATGCGGATGCCTGTATACCATTTTCTCGCAGACCTTGTCAAGCACATCGGCAATGTCGAACTTTCCCTGTTCACTGGCAATCTTCGAGTAGAAGACGACATGGAAAAGCACGTCTCCAAGCTCTTTCGCCAGATCCTTGTCATCTTTCTTCATGATCGCATCCGAAAGCTCATAGACTTCCTCGACTGTCATCGGACGTAGAGACTCCATCGTCTGGGCAGCATTCCAAGGGCATTTGTCCCTGAGCTTGTCCATTATGTCAAGAATACGGGCAAACCCTTCAAGTGCTTTCTTTCTTCTTTCCTGTATATCCATACCGTATAACTTCAGTCCTAGGACTGTTTAGATTTTTGCCTTCACTCATCAAGAAGTTGCCATAATTTTATTATGCACGTTCTTCAAAGAGCAGTTTTTGAAATGATTCGTCTCTTCTTTTATGGTCCTTTCCGGCCATTTTCATCATTATCGTCAGCCCAGTACCTCCACCAGTACACTTCTTCTTCCAAAGTCGAAATTACCTCGAAAAATCTTCATAAATTGCCTCGAAAAAACCTCATAATAAAAATTCGGAAACCATTTCTAAACAGCTCTAAACAACCCTCAAATGTCGGAATAATTTTCCATACTATTGCATATGGTCGCAGCGCTTTTGACACTGTCGGCTTCATTTTTGATAGTGATGGACTGGCAATATTGAAGTTTTTGCGTATGTTTGCTATGGGACGACTCCGGAGTACTACTTGGAAATAGTCCGTGCATCCGGGAACGCAAAGGTTTCTATAGAAGGGATAGAAGTATGGAGATATCAATATCAGAAGAACTTAACAAAATCATTAATTTTGCAAGGGAGGAAGCTCTGAGGACAGGCTGCTACGGGATCGGACCGGACCATTTGTTCCTCGGACTTATAAGGCATAAAGAAAATGACGCATATCGTACTCTCATCGGGCTCGGAGTCGATACCGGCTCAATGAAAGTATTCATAGACAATCGGATATTTACCAACGAAGAGATTCCATATAGCGAGATGGAGCATATAACATTCTCACGCGGAAGTCAGAATGTTCTTAGCCTTGCGGTCATGGAAGCCACAAGACTGAAGTGCGGCCATGCAATGTCAGTACACCTCCTTTTGGCACTGTGTCGTGCTACCGGAAGCTATGGTGCTGCTTATCTGCGCAATATAGGAATAGACTATGCCGCTATCCTCTCTTATATGGAGAAGAATGGCATGCTCGCAAAGCATACACCCAAGACTGAAGGAGAAGAAGAGACCGAAGATACTACTGACAGTTCCAAGCCTGAACAAAAGGACGACATAAGCGAGTTCGGTACGGACCTTACCAAGGCAGCTGCCGAAGGAAAGCTCGATCCGGTGGTAGGACGAGACAAGGAGATCTCAAGAGTAATCGAGATCCTCGGAAGACGCAAGAAGAACAATCCTATGCTCATAGGAGAGCCTGGGGTAGGCAAATCAGCAATTGTCGAAGGAATCGCGCTCAAGATCGCAGACGGCAGCATTTCCCCTGTACTTGCCCAGAAGAGAATAATATCACTGGATATAGCCTCTGTCGTAGCCGGAACCAAATACCGTGGTGACTTCGAGAAAAGGCTCAAGAGCATCATCAAGGCAGCAAGCGAAGATCCGAACCTTATACTCTTCATCGATGAATTTCATACCATTGTGGGTGCCGGAGGAGGTAACGGAAGCCTCGATGCGGCAAATATGCTCAAGCCTGCCCTCGCAAGAGGTGAAATCCAGTGCATCGGAGCTACCACCTTGGACGAGTTTACCAAGATTGTCGAGAAAGATGGGGCTCTTGACAGACGTTTCCAGAAGATTATCGTCGAGGCTACCGACATTGCTGAGTCTACGGAGATACTCCAGAGGCTCAAGCCGAGTTATGAGGCTTTCCATAATGTCGCCTTTACCCAAGGGGCGATAGAGGCTTGTGTAAGACTTACTGACCGTTATGTACCTGATCTCAACCTGCCGGACAAGGCAATTGACGCTATGGATGAAGCCGGATCGATGGTAAGACTCCGCTCTGGCGTCAAGAAAGATACAAGTAAGGCAGCCAAGACAAGGAAAGCCACTGTATACGAGGAGGACATAGCTACAGTTGTATCCAAGATGACAGGAATTCCCGTCAACAAGGTAGCCGAGTCAGAAGGCAATCGGCTGATAAAGATGAGAGAAAGGCTCAAAAGCCGGATCATCGGCCAGGACGAAGCTATAGACACGGTAGTAAGCGCCATACAAAGGAACAGGGCAGGACTTAAAGACCCTGGAAGGCCTATCGGTTCTTTCCTTTTCTTCGGTCCTACCGGAGTCGGCAAGACAGAACTGGCCAAGAGAATTGCAGAATATCTGTTTGACTCCGAGGACAATATGGTTCGGATTGACATGAGCGAGTATACGGAGAAATTCACCGTCTCTCGTCTTATCGGTGCGCCTCCTGGATATGTAGGCTATGAGGAAGGCGGCCAGCTTAGCGAGAGAGTAAGACGCAAGCCCTACTCCGTCGTGCTTCTTGACGAGATAGAGAAAGCCCACCCTGACATTTTCAACCTTCTGCTGCAGGTACTTGACGATGGTCGTCTAACTGACAGCGAAGGCCGGACAGTAAGTTTCAAGAATACTATTGTCATCATGACATCGAATGTCGGCAGCCGCGAGATAGCAGAATACGGGCACGGTATCGGATTTCGCACCTCTGGACATGACGTGGAAATTGATAGACAGATGGTGCTCGAGAATGCCGTCAAGAAAGTATTTCCTCCGGAATTCATCAACAGGGTCGACGAGAAGGTATTCTTCCGTTCTCTTGACAGGGATGATCTCGGCCGAATAATAGACATTGAGTTGAAGGATCTCAAGAAAAGGGCACTTGAAGCCGGTTACAGACTCAGCATCTCAGCTGGTGCAAAGCGGCTCACTGCAGAGGCTGGATACGACCCGGCATACGGAGCAAGGCCACTCAGACGGGCTGTCATGAAATATATTGAAGACCCCGTATCCGAGTTCATCATATCTGACAGGACAACTTACGGAAGCCATGACAAGGAGATCCGCACACTCAAGATAGGCCTGACTCCTGACGAGCAAGGTACTACAGTCAGCCTGCAAAGAAGCAAAGACACAGTTACAGTTTAGAGGAGACTTATGAGTACAAGACTTGTTATTTTCGATCTGGACGGGACACTGCTCAACACGGTAGAAGATCTCGGCAACGCCACCAACTACGCCTTGGAGAAATGCGGTTTTCCCACGAGGCCAATCAATGATTACTATACTCTCTGCGGAAGGGGAATATATAACCTATTCAAAGGAGCCGTTCCCCAAGGCATGGACGATGAGAAGACCATAGCGGAGATGAAGAAGTATTTCATAGCGCATTACGAAGCACATATCTGCGACTTCACAAAGCCGTATGACGGGATAACCAAGATGCTCGGAAAGATCAGTGAGAAAGGGATAATGCCTGCTCTCGCATCCAACAAATACCAGCGTGGGGCCGAAGAGTTAGTCGCACATTTCTTCGGGAATATACACTTCATCAAGATACTCGGACAGAGGGAAGGCCAGCCGATCAAACCCGACCCTAAGATAGTATACGACATAATGGCAGTAGTCCCTGACATACGCAAGGAAGAGGTCATCTATGTAGGAGACTCTGATGTGGATATGCAGACTGGGGCAAATGCCGGTGTCAGAACTGTCGGAGTGACATGGGGTTTCCGCTCGCGAGAGGAGCTTGAATCTGGGCATCCTTGGAAGATAGCTGACAATGCTGCCCAACTTACGTCTTATATACTCGAAGAAGTCTAACATGCATAAGAAGCCGTTTGAGCAGGTCTCAGACGGTTTTTTTGTATAGTTAGCTGCTTGTAACGAGGATTATTCTTATATTAGCAGAATAATCAAAACGTTGCAAAGCATGAAAATACCCGAATCAGAACTTATTATCAACGCGGACGGCTCGGCATTCCATATACACTTAAAGCCAGAGGAATTGGCTGACAAGGTAATACTCGTAGGCGATCCAGGCAGAGTGGATATGGTCGGAGAATTTCTCGAAGACAAGGAATTCCGAAGAGCATCCAGAGAATTCGTATCCATCACGGGCAAATACAAAGGTGAGAGGATCACAGTCTTGTCGACAGGTATCGGTACAGACAATATCGACATCGTGATGACAGAGCTTGACGCCCTTGCCAATGTGGATTTCGGCACAAGGCAAGTACGACCAGGGCACAGACGGCTCACGATCCTTCGCATAGGCACTTGTGGGGCAATCCAGCCAGACATACCAGTAGGCTCATACATATTCTCGGAGATTTCCGTAGGCTGCGACGGGCTTATGAACTGGTACGCAGGGAGAGAGAAATTCAACCTCGAAGACATGGAAGAAGCTTTCAAGGCACATGTAGGTTGGAACAGGCACATCGGATCTCCATATTTTGTAAGGGCCGGACAGAGGCTCACCGAAGCTTTCCGAGGAAAGACAGTACCAGGAGTAACCATATCTGCTCAAGGCTTCTACGGGCCTCAAGGACGAGTCGTAAGACTGCCTCTCTCCATGCCTGATATGCTCGAAAAGTTTGAGACATTCAGACATAACGGCTACAGGATCACCAATTTCGAGATGGAAAGTTCGGCAGTTGCAGGTATGGCTGCCCTACTCGGTCACGAGGCAGGTACGGTTTGCTGCGCCATCGCCAACCGTTATCTCAAGAACAGCAATACAGACTACAAGCCTCTGGTCCGCGACTTAGTAAGGCTCTCACTGGATACTCTCAGTGCAAATGACTCTATTTGAGGACGACTGAGAACGAATCTCCAGTAAGGATTTAACGCAAGAAGCCGGATTGATATAGCATTCTTTGCATGACTTACAGACAGCGGCTTTGAGCGGTCGCATTAAATGCCGAAGCAGAAGATCAATATAGTTCCTTAAGGTTTCGTACGGCATCACCGAATGGGACGGCAGGGTCATCGCTGAAGATGTCTGCCGTCCTTACTCTACCTTCAGACAACTCATCCAGAAAGCGGAGTTGGTCCGGAAGTGTAAAATACATCAGGTCAGCAATATCATGTCCATGATCCTTGTATCTCACTATTGTGTAAGGATATCCTTCTTTGTTGAGTCTGCGGGCAATTGCATCGGAGCCGAACAGGCCGATATTGAACAGGCGTATCTTCTTGTATGTCACAACTTTGTCAGCAGTACCGTGCAACAGAAGCTGCGGAGCGGGAGGTTCGGCATAACGCACCTTACCATGAGTGGAGAAGATTGCCCCAGAGAAAGACATGACTCCTGCATATCTGAAACCTTCGGGTAATACGGATACAGGGCCGTAGCCGTTACAAAGGTCATATTCAGCCTGCATTGCTATGATCGCTCCGGCAGAAGAGCCGCATACGACTATCCTCTTTGGATCAATCCCGAACTTGGCAGCATTGTTCACAATATACGCTGTTGCCGAATACATATCCTCGACACCGATGTCGATAGCCTTGCCGATTGCCCCTATCATCTTGACACCTTTGACATTTTGCCCTTTCAGGCCAAGACGATAGTCTATGGAGAATACTGGATATCCCTCATCATTGAGTCTCTGTATCCACTGGCGATAATGCAGCCTGTCTCTCTCCCCCGAGACAAAGCCGCCTCCGAAAGCGAACAGGATTGCTGGCTTGACTGTGCTTCTCTGCAACTCTGATGCAGGACATGCGTGGCAGCCCTGGGTGCTTGGAGATGGGACACTACTGTGCGATGAAAGGCATGCGTGGCCGCTCACTGGACAGCTATTACTACCAAGAGTTGGCGGATAAAAGTCCAGGTACAGGCTGCAAGTATCCCTGACTGCATATCTGCATGTCATTGCAGGCTCAGCAGCCGGTGCTCCATCGGCTACTTTCCATGACTTTGCAGCTGCCGGGATGGAAGCTGCAGCGACAAGTAGCAGGACCGCTGCAAAAGGCACGGCAAAAGATAGCGGGTGAATATGTCTCATTTTTATGTATAATTTTATAATTTCCATATAAGTCGGAGTTTCGAGACTCTGCGTATGCCCGAGAAAGAAGCCCAGTACTTCGCTGAGACGAGACTCAGGAAGCGTACTTACACAGCCTCACTCATTAGGCTTTTCTTCTGGAATAAGACGTCTTATAGCCTTGATGTGATAGAAGAAGCGACTCGCAATCACCCTCACTACCGTATAGGCCGGGATTGCCACAAGCATTCCGAGAATACCGCCGAGATTACCTGCCACAAGAAGCACGATGAAGATCTCAAGTGGCTTGGCCTTGATGCTGGTAGAATATATAAGAGGCTGATACACAAAATTGTCAACAAGCTGCGTTACATAGAATATCACTATTAACAGGATAATGAATCCCCAGAAATTGACCGACAGTCCGGCAACGCTGAACTTCAGGACCATGGCAAGGATAGTGCCGATGATTGTACCGACGAGAGGACCTACATAAGGGATAATATTCATAATACCGGCAATAAAGGCGATGCCGACCGAAGCATTGAATCCGATGCCTGCTACGAGCCACAGCCCGAAGAAATCCAGAACCGCAACCCCAAGAACCTCTATAAGCAGACCAGCGAAATAACGTGAGAGCAGATACTCCATCTCCCCTATTGACTCTATGACCCTGCTCTCGATTCGGTCTGGCACTAAAGCACCGATTATCTTGCGGAAGAGTGTAGGGTCTTTGATAAAGAAGAAAGAGATAAATACGACGGAGAAAATCCCGACTCCGAATGAGACAAAATATGAAGCCACCTGTTCTATAAGTGACGGTATCGATCCGAAATCAAAGACATTGCTTATAAACTTCCCAACAGCATTCTCGATCTTGAAATCTGGTCCGAACTGGGGAAAATGCGAGATAAGCCAGGCATTGACATTGTCCACAGTCATCATGAAAGCATCGACTGGGAGGGAATAGTCCGAATTGGAGAAATTGTCGCTTATACTCTGAACAATCCCCACCACAACAGGAATTATCCTCGTGAAGATAAAGAGGAAGATGCCAAGAATAAGGAATAGCGCAACTATCGCAAGCAGCCAGGGCGGGGCCGACTTCTTCCTGAGGTGAATCTTACCGAGCAGATGCATTACCGGCTTACCGAGCAACGAGACTACCGCTGCTATAATTATATATATGAGGACACTTCTAAAATACCAGCATAATGCCAGCACGACTGCTGACACCACTCCGTATATTATATACCGGGCAAGCCGATCTACACTTCTTTCCATAATTTAGCGTTTAATCCCAACTCCAAATTTAGGAACACTTTTGAAAATTTGAGTAATTTTGCAAGCGGATAAAAAACGAATATCATGTGGCAAAGAGTTCAGACTTTATATCTTGCCGTATCGGCAATCCTTACATTAGTGATGCTGCTGAGCGTCAAGGCAGTGGCCTACACTTCAGACGGGGCGGTGATGGAAGAATACAAATATCTTACATACGCTCCTTTTGCAATCCTGCTAATCATCATTCTCATTTTAGAGATCCTATCTATAACCACCTATAAGATAAGGGTTTTCCAGTATAGGACCACTATCCTGACAGCACTTGTAACACTCGGATTCCAGATCTGGCTCGGAGCGGAATTCTTCGTCAATCTCCATGCAGCGGCCGAAGGAGGGGCAAAAATTATCTACCGCCTCAATGTCGTATTCCCTCTCGTATGCGTGATCCTGGATGTCCTTGCGGCAAGGGGAATCCTCGCAGACCAACTGCTTGTGGAAAGCGTCTCAAGACTTCGGGAAGACAGACGCACGAAGAACAAGAAGGGAAATCATTGATGCGGCTGACTTCGGCAATTAAGAAGAGAGCCTATTTGGATTTTAGCATTTTGGGGCATTTTACATACTGTCAGCACGCTAATTTTATTACAATTGGCTTATAATGCCGTTATTTCGCGCAAATAGGCCTAACTTTGCAACGACAGATGTATTAAAACATAAACGGAACACAGATGAAAATTATCGGTACGGGAAGCGCTCTTCCCAAGAAGGTTGTCACGAATGACATGCTCTCCGAGTTCCTCGATACGAGCGATGAATGGATAATCCCACGCACAGGCATCAGAAGCAGGCACGTGATCAGCGACGAGAACATTGAAGACCTTGGTGCTCAAGCTTGTTCAAATGCAATGGATATGGCGGGCGTCAAGGCTGAAGACATAGACTACCTCATATGTTCAAATGTAGTAAATGAGAACGTGACTCCTGGACTGAGCTGCATTATAGCCGAAAAACTCGGCCTCACTTGTCCCTGCATCGACATCAACTGCGCCTGTCCTGGCTTCGTATTCGCGATGGATATTGCCGATTCGCATTTCAAGAGCGGCAAAGCAAGGAATATCCTCATAGTGTGCGCTGAAGAGCCGACCAGAATGACAGACTGGAGCGACAGGTCTACCTGCGTTCTCTTTGGAGACGGAGCCGGTGCAGTGGTATTTACCAAAGGCGACAACTTGAAGGGTATACGACTACACGCACAGCCGTCAACACAGAAAATTTGGGAGAAGCAGAAATTGCTCCCTACTCCGTATGTCACAAAACAGGAAGAGACAGTGCCCCTGCAGATGCGCGGTCGTGAGGTATTCAAGTTCGCAGTCAGCGCTTCCACTACTGAAGTCGAGGCTCTTCTTGCCGAGCTTGGAATGACCAAGAACCAGGTAAGCTATTACATGATTCATCAGGCCAATCAGAGGATCATCGATGCAATCAAGCAATATCTCGGTGAACCGGAAGAGAAATTCCCGTCCAACATCTCCGACCATGGCAACTCCTCTTCCGCTTCCTGCACGATCCTTCTTGACGAATGCAACAGGAAAGGAATGTTCAAAAGCGGAGACGTACTGGTCTTCAGCGCCTTCGGTGCCGGTCTTCTGTCCGGTGCGGCTGTGATTGAATGGTAAAATTGAGTATATTTACACTTTGACAAACAATAATCATCATTATGATAAAAAGTCCAATTTGCGATATGCTCGGCATCAAATACCCTCTGTTCCAGGGTGGTATGGCATGGATTGCCGACGCTAAACTTGCCGCTGCTGTATCAAATGCAGGCGGACTCGGCCTTATCTCGTCCATCAACTTCGGCACAGAGGCTGTGAGGGAAGAGATTCACAAATGCCGTCAGCTGACTGACAAACCTTTCGGAGTCAACATTATGCTGGCTGCACCCAATGCCGGAGAGATCGCAGACATGGTAGTAGAAGAGGGTGTCAAGATCCTGACAACAGGAGCAGGCTCCCCCGGTATCTACATGGATAAATGGAAAGCCGCAGGCATAACAGTAATCCCTGTCGTGGCATCCATAGCATATGCGCTCAAGATGCAGGAACTCGGTGCCGCTGCCGTTGTGGCAGAAGGTGCAGAGTCTGGCGGACATGTCGGCGATCTGCATACAATGCCTCTCGTACCGCAGATAGTTGACGCCCTTGACATCCCTGTGATGGCTGCAGGCGGCATTTTCGATGGAAGGGGCGCAGCCGCTGCCTTCATGCTCGGAGCTGTAGGCGTACAGGTAGGCACAAGATTCCTTGTTGCAGATGAATGCCATGTACATCCGAACTACAAGGAGAAGCTCATCAAGGCATCGGATATCAGCACTATCGTCACAGGAAAGTCATTTGGAGATGCCTGCCGCTGCCTTAAGAATCCGTTCTCTAAGAAATTCTTCAAGATGGAATATGACCCTGCTGTCTCTAAAGAAGAAGTACTTGAATTTGGCAAGGGTTCACTCCGCAAAGCCGTATTTGACGGTGACAACATGGGCAGCTATCTTGCAGGAGAGGTTGCCGGCATGATCAGAAAGACAGAGACAGCCAAAGATATTGTAGAAGACATCATGGGCGGAGCTGAAAAGCTTCTCAAGAACGCTCCCTCACTCATTTATTAACAACACACTTACAGAGATTTATGGCAAGACGAGTCGTAGTGACAGGCATGGGTATTATCTCCCCTGTCGGAAATGACACGAAAACATTTTGGAACAACCTTGTAAGCGGTGTCTGTGGAATAGACTATATCCATGACCTGCCCGAGGACAGCATGTTAGTCAAGATAGCAGGCAAAGTCAAGGATTTCAAGGGCGAAGATTATGGCATGGACAAGGGCTTCATCAGGAAGCAGGACAAATTCACCCAGTTCGGAGTGGCAGCAGCCTTCCAGGCTATGAATGACTCCGGGCTCAAGAGTGAAGGCGAAGGACAGAACATCGATCCTTTCCGCCTCGGAGTATATGTAGGCTCCGGTATCGGTGGCTTCGAGATCCAGTTTAGGGAGACAATGAAGATGGTAAACGATCCTGCAGGACAGTGGGTATCACCTCTATTCATCCCGACAATGATCTCCAACATGGCTGCTGGCAACATCGCCATCAAGAACCACGCTGAGGGGCCATGCCTTGACATAGTGACAGCCTGTGCTACATCTACCAACAATATAGGTGAAGCATTCAGGGCCATCAGACACGGATATGCAGACGCCATCATAACTGGAGGCAGCGAATCAGCTACTATTCCTCTCGGAATCGCCGGCTTCGCAAATGCAAAGGCTCTCTCCAAGGCAGAGAATCCTAAATATGCATCGCTTCCGTTCAACGCCAACAGGGCCGGATTCGTCATGGGAGAAGGTGCCGGGGTGATTGTGCTTGAAGAACTTGAGCATGCAAAAGCACGCGGTGCTCATATCTATGCAGAGATGGTAGGCTACGGCAACACATGCGATGCATACCACGCGACTGCACCGAGGCCTGACGGCACTACACAGGCAAAATGTATAGAGATTGCACTTGAGGAGGCTGGATTCAATAAGGACACCGACAAGCTCTATATCAATGCCCACGGTACCGGCACCAAACTCAATGACGCTGCCGAGACTCAGGCTTACAAGCTTGCACTCGGAGACTACGCATACAAGACACACATCAGTTCCATCAAATCCATGACAGGACATATGCTCGGAGCTGCAGGTGCCGCTGAGGCAATAGCAACCATAATGGCAGTCAAGGACAACGTCATCCCTCCTACTATCAATCTCGACACACCGGATCCGGAGTGCGACCTTGATTACACGCCCAACAAGGCTGTGGAGACAGAAGTAACTATCGGAATCTCCGATTCATTGGGATTTGGCGGACACGATGCCTGCATAGCTTTCCGCAAATACAAAGACTAAATATTACAAACCTAAATCATGAATAAAGACGATATCAAGAAATTTCTTCCTCACAGAGAGCCTATGCTTCTTATAGATGAGGCGGAAATTGACGAGAACGGGGTTGCGCACTGCAAGTACACAATCAAGGACGACGAATTCTTCTGCAGGGGACACTTTCCCGGCAATCCTATTGTGCCGGGGGTTATCCAGTGCGAGATCATGGCACAGAGTTGTGCTGTACTCGTAAAGGACGCAATACCCGGCCACCTCACATTCTATGCCGGCATAGACAAGGTTCGCTTCAAGAACCTTGTAAAGCCAGGTGATGTATGTGAGATCAGCGCAAAGCTCAACGAGCAGCGTGGCAATCTATACTTCTGCTCGGCCAAACTTGAGGTTCGAGGCAAGCTTTGCTGCAAGGGCGACCTCACATTTGCCCTCGTTCCCAAAGAATAAGCTTGCAACCGATCAGATCCTAAGTTTGGATTTTATATCGCAACTATGGCTATTGAAATAGAAAGAAAATTTTTGGTATCAGGAGAATTCAAGAGCCTTGCGAAGTCATCCACAAGGATCTGTCAGGGCTATATATGCTCCACACCCGAGAGGACGGTACGAATCCGCATACGGGACGACAAAGGCTACATAACTATAAAAGGAGTCGGTGACAGTAAAGGTATGTCACGCTTCGAATGGGAGAAGGGAATCCCACTGAAAGATGCCGAGGATCTTCTTAGGCTATGCGAAAAAGGCGCTATCGACAAACGGCGCTATCTCGTTGACCACAAAGGACATACTTTCGAAGTGGACGAGTTTCACGGCAACAACGAGGGACTTGTCGTGGCAGAGATTGAACTTCGCTCAGAGGACGAGGACTTCGAGAGGCCGTCTTGGCTTGGCAAGGAAGTCACAGGAGACAGCCGCTATTACAATGCAAGCTTGGCCAAGGTCCCCTACTGCATGTGGAATCCCTCAACCTCATCGGAAGAGTCATAGGTATGCTACATATAGCAAGTGGCAGGCTCAAGCCAAGACGTCTCAATACTCATAACGTCATATATAAATATGCGATATGAGACGTCATTACATTAAGGGTTCTGTTCAATAAAGATATAAGCACAAGAGGATGGAATCTAAGGATGCCATCGCGTCAGGAAAAGACCAAACCTCTTTATTTCCTGTAGATATAGACATCCTCATCGGGACGATGGAAGTAGAAATTCTCTCGGGCAAACTGCTCAAGAGTATCGCGGTCATTGGAAAGCCTCTTGATCTGTCGGTCCATATCGGCTATCTCCTCTCGGTAGCGCCGTATCTGTCTATCTTGTCTGCGGAGTTCTATCTCTGCCCGGATCCAACGTACTGCATTCTCTTCCCGAAGAAAGCCAACTGACAATAGGAAGATGCCGGTAGCGAATATTGCATACCGAAAAAAAGACTTCTGCGGGCCGTTCCACAACTCTTTGAATTTTCCCATTGTCTGTAGAGGAATGAATGACAAAAATAGCTAAATTTGTCGAACGGTACAACCGTAAATTATGCAGTTTGATATAAAACATTATACAGAAATGAAACCTACATTATTGGTACTTGCAGCCGGAATGGGCAGCAGGTATGGTGGCCTCAAGCAGATGGACGGCCTCGGCCCCAGTGGGGAGACTATCATCGACTACTCAATCTACGATGCAGTACACGCCGGTTTCGGCAAGGTCGTATACGTTGTACGCGAATATTTCAAGGATGAATTCGAGAAGACGGTAAGAGAGAAATACAGCCATGTAAAATGCCTTGACGGCAGTCCTCTTGAGTTTGTATTCGTAACTCAGGAGCTAAACAAGATACCCGCAGGATTTACCCTCAATCCAGAAAGGCAGAAACCTTGGGGTACCGCACATGCAGTACTTATGGCAAAGGACGTGATCCACGAGCCGTTTGCAGTGATCAACGGTGACGACTACTACGGCAAGGATTCTTTCCGGATTCTCGGAGACTGGCTTCGCGCTCATGAGGGAAGCGAGGGAGTCTATAGCATTGTAGGTTTCGAACTTGACCATACACTCTCAGAATCTGGTGGTGTGTCAAGGGGAATCTGTTCATACGACAAGGAGCAGAACCTTACCGGCATAGTAGAGTGCCTCAATATTGCAAAGGAGGACGATGGGAAGGTATACGGCGACAACTCCGTAACAGGTGAGAAGCACATCGAGTTGGTAGCTAAGTCACTATGCTCCATGAATATGTGGGGATTCACGCCTGACTATTTCGTCAAGAGCGAGAAGATCTTCAATGATTTCCTGAAGGAGAATATCAGCGAACTCAAAAAGGAGTTCTACATTCCTTTCGCAATCGACTGCATGATAAAGTCAGGCGAGTCTCGCACTGAAGTTCTCTCAACCCCGTCACACTGGTTCGGTGTAACTTACAAGGAAGACCGCCCAGGCGTAGTCGCCAAGTTCAAGGAATTTGCAGAGAGCGGCATCTACCCCACTCCTCTCTACGGGGAATAATCATTCCGAATAGATGAAGAATCGCAATTTCGACTTGTTGTCCGCCTATTCCTGGTTCATCCCAGGATATGGCGGGCTAGGTTTGATAGTAGTGTATCTTATAATAGGTACGCTTATATCCAATGCGATAGCTGCCCTGTTCCTTATGGCATTTCCAACGGCAGGGATAGACGCTGTCACGCTAATATCCTATCCTCTTATATTCATACCGGCAATGATGTATGCATCTGTCACAAGTCGCAAGAATGCCATTTTCGGAGCTCGCGGCATTAAGATGGACAGTGGACATTTCGGCAGCTTCGGAGGATGGGGATGCGCGTCCATATGCATGATAGCCACAGTTGCCATGATGTTCCTGACAGACATCTTCAACTCGATGATGCCTCCAATGCCATCCTGGATCGAAAAGATACTCAAGGATATGACACAGGGCAATCTTCTGTTCAATTTCATAAGTGTAGCCTTATTCGCCCCGTTCTTCGAGGAATGGCTTTGCCGTGGAGTTGTCCTGAGGGGACTGTTATATTTCAAAAAGCAAGGCGGAGATCAAGGAATTCGGCCGATTTGGGCCATCGTAATATCCGCTGCATTCTTCGCTGTCATTCACATGAATCCTTGGCAGGCAGTGCCGGCATTTATGCTTGGCTGTCTTTTCGGGTATGTATATTTCAGAACTGGTTCTCTCAAGTTGACCATGCTGATGCATGCAACGAACAATACTATCGCTCTTATAATAGGACAGATAGACTCGCTAAAGGATGCCAATACAATGCTTGATATCATGCCATTGTGGATGTATGGTGTGATAGCTTTGGGCTGCGTGGGCTATCTCTACTTTTTCTTCCTTATCATAAGAGGCATAGAGACATCGAGCTCGCAAGGCAACTGCGATGAGTTAGCTCAACAGAACTGATAGGCAGGCAAAATTCCAGAAAGAACAACGAGATGTGCTACTTACGCCTCAAAAAAGAATCGGCTTCAGCAAGGGTATCTATCTTACCTGCGTCAATAAGTGTAAGATGCTCAGGTTCGTACATATAGATATGATGCTTGGCAGCAACCCTAAGATAGAAGTCTATTATAGAGAATTTCTCTCCTAAGGGAGTCAGCGATGAGGGTATAAGCCGTCTTTCTGAGTCATACAAAGGATAATCTTCCGGGGAGTTATCAACATCCCGGAAGATTTTGTATATATCCCGTGAGATCAAATGTATCCCGCCAAAGGCTCTCATGATACATCTTTCAGGCTCTATATCTTGCCATGGGGTCTTGACCTCTCCCGTCGATATATTTTTCCAACCAGCAAGGGTACCGTCTTTGGCAAATAGCAGATAGCGCGAGGTCTTACGCTGGCTAACAACAAGCTTTGCCAAAGGGTGCTCGTCTATCTCTCCTGACAACATCGAGGCACGAGTATTTGAAATGCATTCTCGATTATCAGCCAAGCCAGACGGGAATGGAGATAAACCCTGGGGATTGGATTTAGCACCCTCACTGACTGGCGGAAAGTTCATTGCAGACATCAATGGAGTACAAAATGCAGCGATATCAAGGTCAGACACTATATCAACATTGTGCACAAGAAATTCATCGGCACCGGTAGCTTCTACCAGATTCTCGGCAAAGCGAATACCACCTCCCGTATCCCGGAGGAGGTCACTCTCGTCAGAGACATACACATGAAGGGAAGAAAGAAAAGGGTCTTCCTTGATATAGTCGATTATCTTATTAGGAAGATGATGCACATTCACCACAAAGTGTCTAATCCCTGCCCTGTAGAGCTTCGCTACGAGACAATGTAGCAGAGTACTACCACCTGCAGGCGCGAGTGCCTTAGGAATGCTGTCTGTAATGGGTCTGAGCCTGGTTCCAAGCCCAGCCGCAAATATCATCGCCGTATCTGTCATAGCAAAATCTATCAAAAAAAGGCCGGCACTTATCATGCCAGCCTTGAATTATATGCAGATAGTGCAACAATTAGTTGTTGTCTCTGTTACGATTGTCCCTGTCACCACGGCCTCTACCGCCTCTGCGACCACCACGGCCTCTGTCGGAACGTCCACCCTGGTTGGAAGAAGGTGAAGAAGCTGAAGAAAGACCTGCATTGGGAGAAAGATCCTTCTTGCCGTAAACCTCACCGTTGCAGATCCAAACCTTGACTCCAAGAGCACCTACCTTAGTATTTGCAACTGCAAGTGCATAGTCAATGTCGGCACGGAATGTATGGAGAGGAGTACGTCCTTCCTTGAACATCTCGCTACGAGCCATCTCTGCTCCACCAAGACGACCGCTGATCTGAACCTTGATGCCTTCTGCACCGCCTCTGATAGCACTCGTAACAGCAAGCTTGATAGCTCTCTTGTAAGAGACACGACCTTCAATCTGGCGTGCAATGCTATCAGCAACGATATTGGCGTCTACCTCAGGCCTCTTGACTTCAAAGATGTTGATCTGTACATCCTTATTAGTCACTTTCTTGAGCTCTTCCTTCAGTTTGTCGACCGCTGTACCACCCTTACCGATAATAACACCCGGCCTTGCAGCCTGAATTGTCACGGTGATGAGCTTCAGTGTCCTTTCGATGACTATCTTGGATATGCTTGCGTTTGCAAGACGGTTGACGAGATATTTACGGATCTTGTAGTCTTCCTTAATCTTCTCGGCATAGTTACCACCACACCAGTTAGAGACCCAACCACGGGTGATACCTATTCTGTTGCTTATAGGATTAGTTTTCTGTCCCATTATTTATTGTCCTCCACTGTTGTAGGTTTGTTTTTAACATCAAGGATAATGGTAACATGGTTGGAACGCTTGCGTATCCTGCCGGCACGACCCTGAGGACAGGGACGTATTCTTTTGAGGGTACGGCCTTCGTCTACCATGATAGTCTTGATATAGACATTACCGTTGTCCAGTTCGTTACTCTTGTCCTGGTTCTTTGACTCCCAGTTGGCGATCGCACTGCGAAGAAGCGTTCCGAGTGTAGTGGAAGCAGCTTTCTTCGAGAATTTAAGCAGATCAAGGGCATGATTGACCTCGACTCCCCTTACAGTATCCGCTACAAGGCGCATCTTACGGGGGGATGTGGGCACATCCTTAACCTTTGCGATAGCTGTCTGCTGCTTAATCTCTTTCAGTCTTTCGGCCATCAATCTTTTACGTTTTCCCATAATTTCTGATCAATTAAGCGGTTTTACTTCTTATTGTTTCCTGAATGGCCTCTGAATGTCCTTGTGGGAGCGAATTCTCCGAGCTTGTGGCCTACCATATTCTCTGTTACATATACAGGAATAAACTTATTCCCGTTATGAACCGCGATAGTGTGACCTACGAAGTCAGGAGAGATCATGCTTGCGCGTGACCAGGTCTTCACTACTTCTTTCTTCTTGCTGCCATCATTCATAGCAAGAACTCTTTTCTCCAGAGCTTCCTGGATATATGGACCTTTTCTTAATGAACGACTCATAATCTCTTAAGTTTTATTCCGTTATTTCTTTCTTCTTTCAATAATGAACTTATTCGAAGTAGCCTTAGGATTACGTGTCTTGTAGCCCTTTGCAGGAAGACCCTTACGAGATCTAGGATGTCCACCGGAAGCACGGCCTTCACCACCACCCATAGGGTGATCTACCGGGTTCATTACGACACCAC